>Ga0209167_10000019_pt1 | contig 223617 bp, 185 predicted proteins | sample Coa_R1_9_FD_187154 | JGI IMG/M metagenome (GOLD analysis project Ga0209167, IMG submission 187154) | Surface soil microbial communities from Centralia Pennsylvania, which are recovering from an underground coalmine fire - Coalmine... | ecosystem: Environmental > Terrestrial > Soil >...
TGACATCGGAAATCTCCCAGAATGAAAAGACTGCGATAAGAAGACCGCTCGTTGATTCCCCAGCGAGGACGCCAGGCCATCAGGCGGGCAACCACACAACTACCAAGCATCTAAGATACCGGACCCCGCAACCGATTGTCAACGACGCGTTACTATAGTTGACGTCTCAGCTTCGACCAGATGCTCATGTGGGGACAGCCGCCCTCGGCTGTCCGTTCGAGCGCAGCTCGAAAGGCTCTTCCTCGCGGCTCGCAAACTGAGCCGCTACTAAGCACTACCCGAACTACAAGTGCAACGCGCCGTGAAGGTAACGTAATCCCGGAGGTTTCCGCATGAAACTGCTTCCCGGAATTCTCGCGTCACTCCTCATTCTCTCCCTGCCCGTGCTGGCGCAACATGACGACCACCACGACCAAGGCAACGGCCACCACGACGTTGGCGGCGGATACGTTCCGCACTACGGCCCTCCTGCCTATCAAGCTCGTGGAGAACATCGTGAAGATCATCATGAAGACGCGCCCCGGCGCGCCTACAACGACCGCGAAGGCCACCCTGAGCTCCGCACGTCCACCACAACGGCGAATGGGTGGGACACGAAGGCAGGCGCGACGACGTCCGCTCCACCTCGATCATCCCTGGGAGCATGGCCGCTTCGACGGCGGCTTCGGCCGCGGACACCGCTGGCACATTGAAGGCGGCGATCCCTGCCGTTTCTGGTTTCGTGGCTACTACTTCGGCGTCGCCCCGTTTGACCTCCCCTACGCCAACAACTGGTTCTGGGATCGCGACGATGTCGTGATTTACGAGGACCTCGACCACGACGGCTGGTATCTCGCTTACAACGTCAGGCTGGGCACCTACGTTCACGTCAGCTACTTCGGGCGCTAGCGCTGTGATCGCGATTCTTCCCGCCGCGGCTTGCCCCGGACTCTTCCGGCGACGAGCCACGCCGATTCAATCAGGTGCCGGATCACGATGCCGGCACCTGTGTCGCAATTCTCCCCGTCGTTCGTACGCGCCGCCTAGAAGTCATCTCACAAATCGGTGTGGGAAGGGCACGGCTTGCAGCCGTGCCGCTCAAGTGGCCGGGAATTCGGGCTTTAGCCTCTGAGGCTTCGCTCGTGTTCAGCCGCCGAGGATCTATGAGACAACTCTAACCTGCGGCCTTATCGGCGGCTTCCCTTGCCAATAGTCTCTTGGCCTGAAGATCGCCGGATCTGGCTTCTCTGGCGGTTTGCGTGGGCGTTTCCAGCGTCTCTTGTACAAGCGCCTTGGCGGCGCTTAACTGAACCGTATCCGTCGCCGCGGCGGGTTGCGCCGGGGCCGCTGCGGCGCTTTGTCGCGCTGCGGCCGGCTGGATGCTGGTGTGAGCTTGCGTTGCGTTACTGACCGGATTGATCACTGTTAAATACCCCCTAAATGTCCTACGTTTGATCTATCGGCACAAGGAGTGCCCGCCTTTAGGTGGCCTGAAGGAAAGAACCTGGATCAAAGATAATGAAAGAAGAGGACGTTCCCAGCAGTGGTCAGGGTTCGCTTCGGCTAACCACTAAGCGCGAAGACCTCAGGCCTCAGACCTCAGATCTGTCAACTCAAAAGAATTTCTGCAGCGCCGCCATATGCACCTGCTCCTGGGCCACGGCAGCCCCGAGACGCTGCATGTTCTGAATCTGATCGGCGGCGTCCATTTGGCGTACCTTGACTGGATCCACATCCTGAAGCCCGAGCCCATCCAACCGCTGCCGCGTAAGCCCCACCGTCACCCGCTGGTACGTCACTAACTTCCGTGCCCCGAGGCCCGCGCCGACCAGATCCACAGCATCCTGGCGCGGAACTCCCGCGGCTGCACCCGACGTGGTCAGTTCCTCGGTGGCCGAACGCACCGCAGTAGGGCGTTGTCCAATCAGTTGCATCAGCACATTCTGCTGCAGGTTGGCCTCATTCATCATCTCTTCAATTACGTATTTGCCCCAGTCAATCAGGTTGTAGCCGGACGCTTTGCCTGATGCGATGGTCACATCGTTGTAGCCCGTCCCCAGCGAAATCAGCAGCAGGCGGTCGGCTCCCATGGGCCAGCCGTTTCCATATTCCGGTATCGTCGCTTCCAGAAACACCTGCAGCGACGGATTGTTGTAGCTGCTTACGCCGCCATCGACGAACTCGTATGTCTGTTGCTTCCTGGCCTCGTCCACGACCGCGATCGTCTGCGGCGGAAAGTATGTGGGCGCCGCCGTACTGGCCCGCACCACCTGCCACAGGGGCAGCCCCGAATTGTTTTTGAAAAACTTGCTCGCGGGATTATTGGTGAAGAACCAGTCGTTTCCCAATGTCGCATTCTTGGTTACCGCGAGAATCTGCGTGCACAGCCGGTCGCTGCCCAGCGTGGTTGATTCTCCGAACACATTTTTCAGATGCTTCTCCAGCGGCGCGCTCGGATACTTGTGCCAGAACTGAACCGGCAGAAAAGACTTGGTGAAGATGTCGCGTCCAAAGTTGAGATAGAAATCCCGCAGAACCGCCGCCTTCAACCCCAGCGCTAATCCGGCCGCCAGAATTGCGCCCGTACTCGTGCCCCCGATCAAGTCGAAGCGGTCGCACAATGGCTTCGAGATTCCGGTCAGCTGGTCCAGTTGCTGCTCGATCAGGATGAGCGCTTCAGCAGGAATCAGTCCCGCCAGCCCGCCGCCATCAATGGCCAGGAGCCGCCGGGGCCGTTCCGTGGGAAGAGGATTTTCCGCCATAGAGAGTCCTCCCGGGGATGGCACATCATACCCCCGAACCGACGCGCGGGAAGGAAAGAAAAGGAAAAGAAGAAGAAGAGAAGAAGAATAAAAAAAGAAGAATTGAGGGCAGACCCCGTATGAGGGTTGTTTGGCTAAAAGCTAAAAGCCAAAAGCCAAAAGCCAAAAGCCAAAAGCCAAAAGCCAAAAGCCAAAAGCTACCTCACTCATACGCCAGCGCATCAATCGGATCCTTCTGCGCCGCCTTATACGCCGGATACAGCGCTCCTAAAGTCGCGCCCACCAGAGCAATCAGCGTGGCCCGCAGCATCCAGTCGTTGCTTTTGTCGATATGCACCAGCGGCCAGCGATGTTCAATGCCCACGCGCGCCGTCAGACTCACCGCAATGCCCACCGCGATTCCAGCCAGCGCCAGCAGAATCGTCTCGCGCAAAATCACGTTGACGATATAGCCCTTCGAAGCCCCAATCGACTTCAAAATACCAATCTCCCGCGTGCGCTCCATCACCGCCGTGTACATGGCCTGGAAAATTACCAGAAACCCGATTATCAGGCTGACCCCGATCACCACCCCAATGAACGGACGAAATCCCGGCAAGTGACTGGGCGTCATCATGCTCAAGTATTCCTGCATCGACAGCACCGAATACGTTTCCATCCCGGGATGGTGCTTCACCTCGGCAACCACTGCTTCGGCGTTCGCCGGGTCATCCAGCTTCAGGTAAAAAACCGATGCTTTGTCCTGCGCTCCAATCAAGTCCTGCATCGTCGCCATGGGCACAAATTTCCGCGCGCCACGCCCGTTCTCCACGATGCCGCACACCCGAAATGAATGGTTCAAGATATCCATCCGGTCGCCGACCTTCACGTGTCGTTGGCGCGCGATGAAATCATCTACCAGCACGTCGTCCGGTCCCTCGAGCGGGCCGCCTTGGAGATAGTTAAACGGCCCACTTAATGCCTCGAAGGTAGCGATATCGATCCCGTCGATCACTTCCACCCCGCTACCGGTGGCGATCTGCCAGACGACCGGGCTCACGACCTTCACGTGCGCCATGCCGCGCAGCACATCGGCCACCTTCACCGAGACCGGCGCTCCGCCGATTGCCTGGAAAAACGATGACCCCGGCGGCTGCACGATGACGTCGGCCCCAATGCCCGCGTTCCGGCTTTTCACGTCGTTCATGATGCCGTAGCACAAGCCCACGATCAGCAGGATCAGCGTGACTTCAAGAGCAATGGCCACGATGCTGATCAGCGACCGCATCGGCCGATGCACCAGGTTGGCGAGCACCATTTTGTTCATCATGGCTGATTTGAAACGCGACCAGACTCCAAAGGCAATAGAGCGAGGGCCCACTCTGAGTCCTCAGCGGCTTTTCTCTGCGACCTCTGCGGTTAAAGGCTTCGCGACGTTTCCCGCTCGCGCCCTCTAGCGTTGCTGGTCGATTGCGGGCACCCGCACCGAACTCGATTGCGGGCCGTCCAGGTGCACCACATCCGCTCCCGCCGGCTGTTCCAGCACGAACTGCTCGTCTTTCAACGGCTTGTTGATTTCCAGCTTGAGCATGTTCAGGGTAATGTCGTACTCCTCCTCCGGCCGCGAAATCTCAATGCGCGAGGCGAAGCTGACGCCGTCATAATCCTTGTAGTCCGCATAGCGCGCATCGGTGCTGAGCTTCCCCTGCTCGTCGTAGATGTATTGCCGGTGCGGTTTCAGATCGGTGCGGCTGAAAATAATTTTCCGGGAGAGCCCCCAGCCTTTTTCGTACTTCTTGATCACAACCAACTCGTAGTCCTCCTGCAGAACGCGATGACCCTTAGCGTCGTGCAGAATCTCATAGCCATTCTCCAGTACGGCAATCTCGTTGTCGGGATCCACGCGGCGGATCAGCAGCGCGTCGTAAATATTCTGCGGACGGATGTTCTCCATGGGCTGCGCGGTGCTGGGAGTCTGCACTTCATTGCGGCCCATCACGAAACGGTTTTTGGGTGGGATCCACAGCTTGAAGTCCTGGCCGTTGCTCACCATGTCGAACGCCGTGGTGCGGACAATCGGCAACAGCCCGACCATATGCAGCATGGCCGGCTTGCGCGCCAGCACATAGCCGCGAATTTCCTTGTAGTCGGTGACCTGGCCTTTCTTGATGCCCCCGGCGGAGCTGTCAATGTCGACCGTGGCCTGCAGCGACCGGATCTTTTCCGCCTGCTGGGTAAGCGATTCGATCAGTTCCTGTTGGGTCGAGGGCAGAAGTCTAGCCTTGGAATACTGTTCTTCCACGGGCCGCGTGCGGGAAAAAAGCCCGCAGCCGGTCGCCGGCAGCACGAGCAACAGTGTCAGGGCCTGGAGCAGCGGGGTACGTCGAATCAAGATGTACGATGATCTCCTTGTAACATTTGAGTATACAGCCCCGAATAAGGATGCAAAGCCTGATTCGGACCAGACCGTGCCCGCCAGCGGGCCGATGGAGGCGGACCACCGGTGTCTTAGTTCGACGGAAGGTCATGTGGACACGCGGGCGGCTCTTCGCCCGGCCATCTTTATCGGGCCGCAGCCGCACGGACACAACACAGGCCCGAACAGAGAAGTGTTCCTGCGGGAACACTGTGGATAACTCGAAGGACGGTGGAAAACATCCGGAGCGCAGCTGCAAGCGTAATGGGTGGTGAGGTTTGGCGGAGTGCGGTCAAAGCGGCGAAAAATGTGGAGAAAGAGGCACAAAATCGGGCGCCGATTTTGGCAGATGGCTGGCGTTGGCGCACAGCAGTTCCAGGACTTCCGCGATTGGCCTCGCTTTGCAAGGTGAATTACTTCGCTCGCGATGACGCAGAATTTTCGGAGGCGGCGGTGTTTTCGGGTGTCGCGTTTGGGGGACGGGAGTGTCCGTCGTATACGGGGCGGCTCGCTTCGCTTCGCCGGGCAGCCGAGGCGGCTGTCGCCACATGAGCGGTGGTGGTGCAGGTGGACAGCGGATTCCTCACTTCGTTCGCGATGACAAGAGTCGTTACCCGCCAACAACACGAAAGCCCCGGTTATCAGCCGGGGCTTTTTCTCGTGAATACTGGGACGCCGTCCGCGAAACATCTTTAGGATAACTCGGGCGGCGTCTAAGTCAAGCGGAATTGATTATGTCGAGTGACGACAAAGGGTGAGGGAGTCGAACCCTAATGGCTGATAGCCACTCGACGGCTTCGCGGACCGCGTCCAGTACCCACTGGCATCACTCTCTAAATGCTGTCCGTGAAACGAACTGTAGGGGTTGCGTAACTAATCAAGAGGGGCGCGGTGAAATTAAGTTGGGATTGAGTTCTGAAACTGGAAACAGGGAATGTCAGGTGGGTCTGCGGCGGCGGGCGCGAGTGTACGGCTTTAATTTAGCTCGGCGCTTGCCTTCGGCTCGCTTGGACGGGCGACGCGCCCGTCGCCACATGAGCATTGCTTGTTGCTAGGTTAATAGCCTATGCCGCTTGGCCGGCTTTGGCGGCGCTGACGGGCGGGTCCTGGGTTCGGGTCCAGGTGTAGCGCATGCGGTGGATGACCGTGATGGTGCTTAGGACGGCGATCACCCACAGAACGGGGGCCATGCGGTTGAAGAGGGCTCCGAGGATGACCAGGACCAGGCGTTCGGGGCGTTCCATGAAGCCGACGCGGCATTTGCCGATCAGGCTTTCGGCGCGGGCGCGGGTGTAGCTGACCATGATGGCGCTGACCATGACGAAGGCGGAGAGCACCACGTAGAAAAAGCGGTCGCCGCGGGCGTAGAAGACGAGCAGTCCGAGAAATTGGGAAGCGTCACTGTAGCGGTCGATGACCGAGTCGAAAAACGCTCCGAAGCGGGTGACGCGGTTGGTAGCGCGGGCGACTTCTCCGTCCACGAGATCGAAGAATCCGGAGAAGAAAATGACCAGGCCGGCGTAGAAAAACAAGTGCTTCTGGGTGGCGGCGTTGGCGGAGCCGAATAGGATTGCTGCCCAGGTGTTGACCACCAGTCCCATGAAGGTGAGCACGTTGGGATTGATGCGCGACAGAGCGAGCCAGCGGACGATGGTCTTGAGCAGCACTGCGCAGGCGCGGCCGAAGGCGCTGGTCCAGGATCTCCAGCCCGATCGCCCCGCGGAAGATCCCGCAGGGGAGGCGGGCGCAGACACAGATGCGGCAGGCACCGACGAGTTCGATGCCGAGGACGTCGCCATTATGCTTTCGCCTTTTTCGGGGCGTCGTTGTTGTCGGGGACTTCGTCGTGGATGGTGCTGAGAGTCAGGATTTCCAGTTCGCGCTTGCCGTTGGGGCTGACGACGATCACGGTGTCGCCAACTTTCTTGTTCAGCAGGCAGCGGCCGATGGGCGAGGTGGTGGAGATTTTTCCGGAGGCCACGTCGGATTCTTCGCTGGTCACCAACTTATATTCGATCTCTTCGTTCTTGGTGTTGTCGTAAATTTTGATGGTGGAACCCAGCCCCACTTTGTCCCGGGGGATATTGTTCATGTTGACCATGGAGAGGTCGGCCAGACGCTTGCCGAGCTCACGGACGCGCGCCTTCACAAACTCCTGGCGCTGCTTGGCCATATGATATTCGGCGTTTTCGCTGAGGTCGCCAAGCGCGGCGGCCTTCTTAATTTCCTTGGGAAGCTCGTGGATCAACTCGTGTTCGAGCGCGTTGATCTCTTCCGTCAGTTTTCGTTTGATTTGATCCGTCATGATTTACGACACGGCAACTACGGCACAGCTTTCGACATTATAACCCCGGGCTGTGGGGTGAACGGCGGGCGGGGCAGGAAGGCAGGGGTCAGAGGGCAGGGGTTCGGAGCCAGGGTTCGTAGTGCAAATGCTTGCATCTTGACATTACCGATTCCCGGCATAATACTTTCCTGCGCTTCTCCGGAGCCTGTCTCCGTAGCTCGCCCTGATGCCTGGCTGAGCCGCCTCTTAGTCCCTGATTTCTCGGGCTCTTGTTTTTTTCACAGGCACTGGTTTCGATTCTGCTATTCGATTCTCATCGGCTAAAGGAGATATCTTAGATGATCCGGATACTTGCGTTGATGGTTCTCGCTTTCGCAGCCAATTCGTGGGCGGCACAGGTTACCGTGGACTGCGCCGCGGGCCAGTCGTTGAATAGCGCATTGTCCAAACTGGACAAGCACACGCCAGTCACCGTGTCAGTGAACGGGTCTTGCTCTGAGTATGTGCACGTCACCGGGTTCCAGGGACTTACCCTGAAGGGGATGCCCGGTGCAGCGCTGCTGCAGCCAACTACTAGTCCAGGGAATCTTTTGAACAGCGTATTGCTGATCGAGTCTTCAAGCAGCGTCACGGTCTCCGGGCTCAACGTCCAAGCCGCGACTTCATTAAATTCGGCGATTGGCATTGGGCACGGAAGCAGCGACGTCCGGTTGCGCAACGTAAAGATCCAGGGTGGAGGCGAGGGAATAGCGGTTTTCGAGAATAGCCAGGTGTCACTGGCTTACGTCACTGCGCAGGATCCGGGATATACACCTCTCGGCGTTTACGACTCCTCGGATGTACACGTAGAGCACTGTGTGTTTGAAGACACGACCGGGGCGGGGTTTCACACCGGAATGGACGTAGGTGCTTCCCATGTGACCATGTACAGCACGACGATTCGCAACATGCAGGTTGGCGTGAACGTATTTGGGAGTGGGATCGTCGACCTGGTCGACTTCACGACTTATTTTCCGCTCGGCGGACCAACCGATGTGGTGATCGAGAGCCCGGCGCGCACCAATCTCTATGGTGTTTCAATCGCCGGTGGCGGATCCGTCAATTTGTCCAGTGCGAAGCTCCGCATCACCAACCCGGGCCAGACTTACGGTGGAAATACAGGAGGCGTGTTTGTCTCCGGAGGAAGTTCCCTCACCGCGGGAGCCAACCTCTTTGTCTCGGGCAGCCAGGGCCAGGGTGTGTTTGTCACCAACAACTCGCACGCGGACCTCGACGGTTCCAGCATCACTGGTAGCCTGCACGGGGGCCTGGTCGTGGTCAATCAGTCCAGCATCGCGGTGGGATCGGCGCATCCTCCCACCGTGGTGAGCGGGAACGCGACCGATGTTTTCTGCGATGCGAGATCGCTCATCACAGGAGGAGCAAACATCGGGAGCGCCACCAGCGTGCAGTGCACGAACCTGCTGGCCGGGGACACGGTGCCGATTCCGTAGGGCCACTGGGGCGGAAACTTGCGCGACAGAGAGGGAGTCAGACCTACGCCTGGAATTCTGAGGCTTCCGGGAAGCGCAGCTTGCACTTGGCGAGGGCGGTGGTGAGGAGTTCTTCGATTTTGGTCTCTTCGACGTTGCGGGACATGGCCAGTTCGCTGACGATCAGGTAGCGGGCGCGCTCCAGCATCTTCTTTTCGCGGAACGACAGCGGCTTGGCTTGATGCAAGGCGATCAGGCTCTTTAGGACTCCGGCAACTTCAATCAGCGATCCGGTGCGCATGCGCTCGGAGTTTTCCTTGAAGCGGTCTTTCCAGTCGCCGTTGCTGCCAGTCTCGCTAACCGAAAGAAGATCAATGACTTTTTGCACTTCCCCGTCGCGCACCACGCGCCGCAGGCCGACGCTGCCCACGTTCTGGCACGGCACCATGACTTTCAGGCTGCTGGCTTTGATATTAAGCAGGTAGAATTTCTCGACCGTCGTGCCCACCGAGCGGCTGCTGATCTGCTCGATAACCCCTACCCCGTGATTGGGATAGACAACCTTGTCGCCGATGTGGAAATTCAAGTCGTTACTGCTCATAATTATCAGGCACCCAGGAGGGCGAAAGGCTTTGCGGGGAAACGGCGTTGTCAATCCTATCAATAGGTTACTCCTGCGACTGGCTGAAAGCAAGGAAGGAAACGGGGTGAAGGCCGTGGCCCAGACAAGCGCTAAGTGGCTTTTTTAACAATGGCATACGCGAGAGAGGTATCCGCCTCGGCAAGGCTTGGCGAGAGCAGCCTTGCCAGGGGACGCCGGGGCATCCATAATCGCGCGGTGGATCAAGGCGAGAAAGATCAGGGCGAGAAAAATTCCCAAATTGGGCCAGGGGCTCGCGGTTCCTCTGAAGATTCCTCGAATGATGCCCGGGGACCTCGGACCTCGGACCTCGGACGCCGGACCGCGGGGCGCGTCCTGGGGCTCGATGTGGGGGCGAGGCGGATCGGGATGGCGGTATCCGATCCTTTGGGGATTACCGCCCAGGGGCTGGAGACGCTGCAGCGGCGCAACAAGCGCGCGGACTTTGAGCAGTTGCGGGTTGTCATTCGGGAATACAAAGTGAAAGAGATTGTGGTGGGGTTGCCCCTGCGCATGAGCGGCGCGGAAGGGATTCAGTCGGAAAAGATGCGCGTCTTTGCTGAGGAACTTCGCAAGCGGTTCAAACTGCCCGTGCATCTATGGGATGAGCGGCTGACCTCGGCGGAGGCGAACCGGTTCCTGCGGGAAACGGAACTGTCGATTGAAAAGCGAGGCAAAGCCGTAGACCGGATGGCGGCGGTTTTGATTCTGCAAGGTTGGATGGAGGGGAACCGGCTTCCGGCTTCCGGCTCTCGGCTTCCGGAGTAACGAGAATCCGGGCTTCCGGCTCTCGGCTTCCGGCTTCGGAAACGAGATTCTTGCATCTGGCCCAAAATGGGTCGGATCTTTGGTTTTCGGTCGCGAGTGTGACTTTCATCACCGTTGTACCTGTCGCCTGAGTGGCAACCTCTCTTTGTGTCCCGAACGGAATCAGGAGGGATTGCTTATGAGTGGTACTTATTCGGACCTGGAAGTTTGGCAGGCCGCGATGGACCTTGCCATTAACATTTATCGCTTCACTAAGAATTTCCCGAAAGAAGAAACGTACGGTCTCACCAGCCAGTTGAGGCGGGCAGCGGTGTCCGTACCGAGCAATATCGCAGAGGGCAAGGGCCGGTCGTCGGACAAAGATCTGGTCCACTTTCTCGGCAATTCGAGAGGGTCTCTGTTCGAGATCGAAACCCAAGCTACGATTGCCTCGAGGCTCGGATATGTCAGTTCAGAACAAGGAGAGTCGACTGCGCGCCAGTCGGCGCGCGTAGGCCAGTTGCTGAATGGACTAATTCGCGCGCTGCGGAAAGCAGCGTAACGCCGGCCTCCGGCTCTCGGCTTCCGGCTTCCGGACCTCGCATCAGGCGAACGACGAACTAGCGCGCAGTGCCAACGACCCGATATTCAAAATCCAGTGCCCTTCTCGCCGAAGCGGCTTCCGGGATCCGGGAGCCGGACGCCGATTTACCTTCCCCGCATCGCCTTCCGGTACGCCGCTACATTCTGGTTGTGCTCTTCCATGCTGTGCGCGAAGCGGTGGTGGCCCTGCGCGTCGGCGACGAAATAGAAGTAGTCGGATTGCGCGGGGTGCATCGCCGCTTCGAGCGAGCTGCGGCCGGGATTGCCGATGGGGCCGGGTGGCAGGCCCGCGTTGCGGTAGGTGTTGTAGGGAGAACGGAATTGCATGTCGGCGTGGTGTAGAGCGCCGGTGTAGGTTCCGGCCAGCAGTTCGGCATAAATGATGCTGGGGTCAGCGTCGAGGGCAATTCTCTGCGCCAGGCGGTTGTAGTAGACGCTCGCGACCAGCGGGCGCTCCTCTGGTGCTCTGGTTTCTTTTTCTACGATCGACGCCATGATCACCGTACGCTCGAGCTCGGTTTGAGCGGGGTTGGGGTCGGGGTCGCGAACATCGGAGATGTCCACTGCGGTCTGCCTTGGAGTTCTGGAGTTTCTGGAAGAAGTGCCTGCGGTTTCGGTGATGGTCGGCCCGGTGAGTCCGATCTGGTGAGCGACCTGGCGGAACTGCTTGACCATCGCGCCCGCCATTTCCTGCATGGTCATCATGCGGTTGAATTCATAGGTGTCGGGGAAAAGATAGCCTTCGAGGGACGGCGCGCCGGGAGCGATGTCGGCGATCAGCGCGGTGTCGGACTGCGCGATCTTCACGAAATCGTCCGCCGGGCCAAGCCCCGCGGCTTCGATGACGCGGGCGATGTCGAACATGGTGTAGCCTTCGGGCACGACCACGGTGTGGAAGTAGACGTCGCCGCGGCGAAGGCGATTCTGGATGTCGATAATGTTGTCAGGCTTCTCGAAGAGATATTCTCCGGCCTTCAGTGAACGGCGGCGGCGCACATAATGCCAGAGGATGAAGGCTTCCTCGCTGCGGATCACGCCGGCGGACTTCAGTTCAGCGGCGATGCGGCGAGTGGAGTATCCCGGGCGAAGCACGACGAAGGCCTGCCCGGAAGGTTCGGTGGGAGTGAGAACCGCCCACGCGAACCATCCCGCAGCCGCCAATATCGCCACCAGGTTGAGCCAGACCAGCTTGCGCACAATGCAAATAGTCTAGATGATGAAGGAGGCTCGCCAAGCCGTTTTTGCAAGGTGGGCCCTGACTTTAGTAAGGGGGCTTTAGTAAGCCGGCACGCGCCGGGGACGAAACCGCCGGCTTCGCTCGACTGCCCCCACCTGGGCCCCCATGGGTCACCTGCTAGACTATCCAGCGATTCACTTCGCACTCGTTGACGAATAACCATGCCAACTGATCCGGTTCTTGTGGTGCACGGCGGCGCCTGGGCTATGCCGGACGACATGGTCGAGGCGCACCTCCGCGGCGTGCGCAACGCGCTGGCTGCGGGATGGCGCGTGCTGGAGCGCGCCGGGTCCGGAGGATGCGCGGCGCTCGACGCGGTCGAGGAAGCGGTCGTCATCATGGAGGACGACGACACGTTCGACGCGGGACGCGGCAGCTTCCTCAACCGCGACGGCAAGGTGCAACTCGACGCCCTCATCATGGACGGCGCCACGCTGCGCGCCGGCGGAGTGGGCTGCGTGGAGCGATTGCGCAATCCGGTGCGCGCGGCGCGAAAAATTTTGAGCGAGAGCCCGCACGTTTATTTTGTGGGCGAAGGCGCGGAGAATTTCGCCGCCGAGCATGGCATTCCGCTGTGCAGGAACGAAGAGCTGATCATTCCTCGCGAGGTCGAGCGGCTGCGCGAGTATCAGGCGAAAAACCCCACTTCTCGCGCACAGAACGCGCGAGAAATGGGGCATCCGACCGGGCATCCAACCGGCAGTGAAATGTTTGCCGCTGGCGATGACGATACGACCATCTCGCACGACACCGTGGGCGCGGTCGCGCTCGACCGCGAGGGCAAAATCGCCGCCGCCACTTCCACCGGCGGCACGCTGAACAAGGCTCCAGGACGCCTCGGCGACTCGTCGCTGATTGGCTGCGGCTGCTACGCCGACAACCAGAGCGCGGCCGTTTCCACCACGGGATGGGGCGAGCCCATCATGAAACTGGTGCTGGCCAAGTGGACTGCCGACCGAATCTCCGCCGGCAACCTGCCCGAGTGGTCCGCGCAGGAAGCCATGAACTATCTGAAACAGCGCGTCAACGGACACGGAGGCATCATCGTGCTCGATCCCACCGGACACATCGGCATCGCTCACAATACACCGCGCATGGCCTGGGCTTATAAGACGGTGAAGAAGGAAGATTCGGGCGTAGAACGCGCCAGTGCCTAGATGCGGGTTCCGGCCCGAAGAGCTTACCTCAGGGGCTGAAGCCCGCATTCTGAATGGTCCCTGGTGGCACGGCTGAAAGCCGTGCCCTTCCCAAACCCCTTCCAAACCCTACGAACCCCTCCCGAACCCTTCCGTCCAATCCAGGCGTTCCTCGACACCTCGTTTTCTCTGCATTGCTCATTTTGGGAGAATCATTACGAATTGCGGACAGGCACAGGAAATCCACAGCGGCAGATCGGTGTGGTGTGCGATTCGATGAACCGGCTTTATTAGTGGCGATCCTCCGCTACGCAAGGCACACGGAGTTTTCGAAATTCGTAACGGGGGCGATCGCAGAGAGCTTTTTCACAATTTCTGCATTCCGTGGTCAGCTTTGGTATCATGTCCCCCGACCCAGGGGGGATACCCATGCTCCGAGCTGGAAAGAGCCTTCGGACTCTGCGTGAGAAGCTCGGACTGACCATGCGCGACGTGGAGACCTCGAGCGCGCGCATCGCCGAGAGGTATCGCAACGAAGAATTTGCCGTTCCGCCCAGCCGCCTGTCGGACATCGAAACCAAAGGCCTGCTGCCGAGTATTCACCGCCTCTACACCCTCTCGGTAATCTACCGCCGTAACCTGATCGAATTGCTTTCCTGGTATGGCATCGATGTGAACAACATGGCTGCCGATCTGGGTCTGGTCGCGCCTCCCAAGTCTCATCTGTCGGATGCGCTGGCGGGCCTGTCGGCGGCGCAAGTGCCGCTGCGCATGGATCCCGCATTCGACGAGCGCCGCACCTCGCACTTGGGGCGCATGGTGGAAGAGTGGGGACTGGTGCCCTTCGCCTACCTGGCGCAATTTGCCAACAGCCACTTCACTTACGGCTACATCGGCGATCAGGATTTCACCATGCATCCCATTCTGCCGCCCGGCAGTTTTATTCAGGTGGATGAATCGCGCAACAAGGTGGTCGAGGGATCGTGGCGCTCGGAATACGAGCGGCCCATTTACTTTGTCGAAACCCGCGATGGGCACACCTGTTGCTGGTGCAGCATGCGCAAAGAGGAAATCATTCTTCAGCCCCATCCTTTGTCGCCGGCGGCGATCCGCATTCTGCGCCATCCCCAGGAGGCTGAGGTGCTGGGGCAGGTGGTGGGCGTGGCTATGAAGTTGACGGAGTGGCACGCTCTCGATTCTGCTCCAGGTGGGAAAGCGCCGTCAGCACTGAACTAAGGTGGGTGGCTTCCGGCGAGTCCCTGCGTTCTGCCAGCACCAGGTTGGTGAACTGCCCGCGCATTTCCACAACGCATTTCTCAGGGGGCACTCCCTGGTCCCGGCTGGTCTCTTCCAAATCCTCGGTCAGTGAAGCTAAGGGTGCGCGGAGCACTCCTGCCAGGACTTCTCCGTGCGCTTGTTTGAGCGCCCGCTCCGCGGCATCCGGTCCGTGCACCAGCGCCATGCCCCAATGCTGATGCGCCCCATCCACGCGGCGTAAAGACGCCAAATACAAGAGTTTCCCCAGCAGGCCTGACACCGCGGCCAAAGTGGTTTCCCGCACATCCTGTAAGGCAGATTTCAGGGTCATTTGTTACGGATTCCGAACATCCGCGCGCCGAAATACCCGCCCAACATCTCGCACCGGCCATGCCAGTATGCGTCCGCACCCCCCAAAAAAGGAGAAAAAACGATGAAACGCATACTGCTGACAATTGCCGCCGCTCTGATATTCCTCAACGCTTTAGTGATTCCGGCCATTGTCCATGCCGACGGAGTACCAGACGGTACTAACTGTAACGGAGGTCAACTCTGCAAGCCGTAATCGGGCTGCGCAGTTACGAAAACCGAACACGGCTCTTCGGTTGAGCTGGCTGCTGGCATTTTCAGTATAGTGCCAGCAGCCACGATGTTTGAGCCTCATTCACTGCTCTGGCACTACCTTTGGGTCGCTCCCAGCGTCTTACTTCTGGTCGTCGCATTCTTCTTCTACCAGCGCTCGTTGTACAAGGAACTGCCGGTTTTCCTGGTCTTTGCGGTTGTCCAGGGGGTTACGGTGCTGGCTCTCTACTTGATTGACCTGATGCCGTTTTTCTCCACACAGGCTTGGTGGAAGGCGAACTGGGCGCGCCTGCTGGTTGAGGTAATCCTGAAATTTGCCTTGGTGGGGGAGATTTTCTCCCGCGTATGGAAGCCGTACCCGGCGCTTTCCAAACTGGGAAAGATGGCGATCCGGGGCGTGGGCGCGGCGCTGGTGCTGGTGGCCACCGCGGTGGCCGCGTTGGTGCATCCCGGGAGCAATTTCTGGATCGTCTCGGGATCGCATCTGCTGGACCTGGGCGACTTCATGATCGAGTGCGGTTTGCTGGCATTCATTTTTCTTTTTGCCGCATATTTTCACCTTGCATGGGAGCGGCTGGTTTTGGGGATCGCATTGGGTCGAGGCATCTCAGCTTCGGTACAGCTCGGCAGTTGGGCGCTGTTGGCGAACGTCAAACTGTCCGGGCACGCGCGCAACCTGTTCGACTTTCTGAACCTGGCTGCTTACCACCTGTGCGTGCTGATCTGGCTTTATTACGTTCTTACCACCCCGAAAGTTGAGCCCAGTGGCGCGCTTCGCAAACTTGCGGTTGCCGATTACGAGCCGAGCCCCGAAGACGAGCGGCAGAAAAATCTGGATGTCTGGAATCGCGAACTGGAGCGGCTTCTGCACCGATGACACTCACCATCCTCATCATGGTGGTCGCGGTGCTGGTCCTGGCCTTGTCGGTTGGGGTGGCGGCGACGCGCGCGTTGCAGGCGTCGGGGGCGCCGAAACCTGGTTCGATACTCGAGGAGAAATCTCGCGCGAAAGCCGGCGCGACTCCTGATGCGCATCTGCAACCCCTCGACGTGGAAGCTTTCCGCAACCTGGTGGATCCCGCCGAGGACGAATATCTGCGGCGTCATCTTTCGCCGGCACAATTCCGCGTGACCCAACGTGCGCGGCTGCGAGCCCGGGCAGCCTACGTGCGCGTGGCGGCAAGAAACGCGGCGGTGCTGATTCGTATAGGGCAGACCGCGCTGGACAGCAACGATGCGCGGGTCCGCGAAGCTGCGCTGCAACTGGTCAATGACGCCCTGCTGCTCCGCCGCAACGCCACGTTTGCTCTGCTGCGCATCTATGCCGAAATGGCTTGGCCGGGGCGCAGCACCGCTACCGCCCGGGTCATCGAGCGCTACGAGAGGCTGAGCGGTTCCGCGATGCTGCTGGGCAGGTTACGCAATCCCGTCGTGCCGGTTCGGCTCACCACCGGGCCGGAATGAATCCCGCACAACTTCTGTTGCTGTTTTGTTAAGCGATTTTGTTCACGCCCGGCGCTTCACGGGGTAACTCAGGCATTACCCCCTTTTCCCTTGTTTTCGAGGGCCGTTCTGTTATAAAAACCAGCGGGAACACAGCCACCCCAAATTGTCCACTTCGGTAAGCTGCCGCAGATGGTTCCGCCGTCGGCTCGCGTCCGCGAGCGCAAGGGAGAATTCTATGATTCGCGCCCGGTTGGGTCGTATTTTCTCGATTCGCACCTTCTCGATCCGGACCCTCTTAGTCAGCACCAGCTTGGTTCGCACAAGGAAGCCGATTTCTGTCTCGCTGCTTTTTCTGCTGATCTCGGCCTTCGCGTTCGGCCAGGGCGGCGTGGCCACGGGCGATCTGCGGGTTACCGTGAGAGATCCGAAAGGAAACCTGGTGACCAATGCGGTGGTCAAGGCGCGAGACACCGCCAAGGGAGTGGAGCGCGCCGCTACCAGCGATGGGCAGGGCGGCTATAGCGCTCGACTTCTGCCGCCCGGCACGTACTCGGTGACGATCGATGCGACCGGCTTTAGTGGAATTTTAAGCACCGGGGTGGTCATCACGGTCGGCGGGCTGATTGAGCTTCCGGTCACACTATCGATCGCGACCGGCAAGGAAGTAGTGGAGGTGACTTCGCAGGCGGAGTTGGTCGAAACCTCGCGCACTTCCACCACCGACACGATCGGGCAGCGGCGCATCGATAATTTGCCCATCAACGGCCGCAACTACATCAACTTCACGCTGACCGATTCGCAGGTGGTGCGCGACAACGCGCCGTTCCTTGGCGCCGCACCAACCTCTGGACTCAACATGAGCGGCCAGCGTGGCCGTTCCAATCTGGTAAATGTGGATGGCGCCGATGCCACCGACAACTCGACCAACGGCGTGCGCTCCACGGTTTCGCAGGAAGCGGTCCAGGAATTCCAGATTATCACCAACAGCTACGCGGCGGAGTATGGCCGGGCCTCGGGCGGAGTGGTCAACATCATCACCCGGTCCGGGTCGAATGCCTTTCACGGCGACGCCTTCGGCTATCTGCGCAACCGCAACTTCCAGGCCGTCAACCCGTTCAGCAACGTCCCCAATCCGGCCTACACCCGGGTGCAGGGAGGCGCTGCTTTCGGCGGGGCGATCCAGAAGGACAAAACATTTTTCTACTTTTCCTACGAAATCACGCGGCGGCACGAGACAGGATTCTCCAGCATTGCCCCGGCCAGCAACATCGGATACTACAACCTGCAGAATTTCAACACGTTGACGACGGCCGGCGGACTGATTCCAGTTCCTTTTGGCAACATCCAGGTGACCAGCGACCAGGCGGCCTTCCTGGGGCCAGGGTTGGCTCAGATCGCCGCGACTTCGCCCGCTACCTTCGCTGCGCTTGCCCCGAGCGTACCTAATTACGAGTTCCTGATCGCGGCTTCGTCAGGAATGGCGCTGAATGGAGCCTGGCCCACCGGCCTGACCGGTATTCCGGGGCTCAGCGGCTTTGCGTCAAGTTGCTCTGCTCCGCCTTGCTTTGTCCCTGCGTCGTACCAGAGTCTGGGATCGCAGGCGGGAAACTTCCCTGTGTTTGAAGGCACCAGCCTTTATTCTCTTCGCCTCGACCATAATATCGGCACCAACAACCGGCTTACATTGCGAGTGAACGTGAGCCCCAGCACCAGCACGGGAATCGAAGGAAGCGGCGAGGACCAACCGTTCGGACAGAACGCTTACTCGCGCACTTCCCAACAAACGTACCGCGACGTAGCCGGAGTGATTCAGGACACCTGGACCATCGGCACCAGTAAGGTGAATGAATTCCGCTTTCAGTACGCGCGCCGCGGTCTTTCCTACTTCTACAACACGCAGATCGCCGCGGGCGCGTATCCGGCGGTCAACATTCCGGGCTTCGGCTATTTTGGGCGCGAGCCTTACTCCTACATTCAGCGCGTCGAGCAGCGCTACCAGTTCACCGATAATTTTTCCTGGAGCATCGGCCGCCACGACACCAAGTTCGGAGCGGACTTCAACTACCTTCCCCTCGACGCAACCTTCACCGTCAACTACGGCGGGAATTACGACTTTGGCTCGTTCGCCGCATTCCCTTCGCCTTTCCCGGTTTTGAATGCAGTGCAAGCCTACGGTGCCGGACTGCCGGGAGATTTCGTGCAAGGCCTGGGCAGTCCGCACGACTCGTTCACCAACATCCCGATCGGAGCGTTCTGGCAGGACTCCTGGCGCGTGCGCCGGAACGTCACCTTGAACTTTGGTGTGCGCTACGACGTGGAGATTCCGCCGACCTTCAAACCGGTTACGGCTCTGGGTCAGGCGGGCTATAACTTTCTCGGGCTGCAGAAGGGCATTCAGACCGACACAAATAATATCCAGCCGCGGCTCGGCCTGGCATGGGATCCCAAGGGCGACGGGAAGACCGTGGTCCGGGCTTCTTACGGAATATTCTACGACCACCCGCTGCTCGGTCTTTATTTCCTGGGCAACGCTTCCGACGGTTCGTCCAGCGGCCAGCTGGCATTCCCGGGAACTGAACCTTGCGTAGCGCCGGGCAATCCCGCCAACCTGAACGCGATTCCGATCTTCCAGGGACTGATCAACACAGCCGCCTGCGCGCCGGGGCCGTCCGCTCTGATTCCGGCGCTGGGTTATTTGCCGAACCAGCAGCAGTTCACGTCGATCAACTTCCCGAATTCTCTGTTTCTCAATCAGAACTACATCACAGACGGTTTCCCGCTGTTTTTTCAGCCCTTTGGTTATCCGCAGGCGAAGAACTTTGTGTTCGCATATTCGCAGCAGGCAAATCTTACGGTGGAGCGTGATCTGGGCAAAGGCCTGGCTTTGAGCGTGGCCTACAACTTTAACGGTGGACGGCACCTCAACCGGCCGATCAACGCCAACCCGCAGCGTGGCGATCTGTTGCTGGCTAACCTGCAGAACGCACAGGGCGACCCCAGTTCAAACTCTGCTTTCGGACCACTCGCCGTCGGCACCGGAGCTCTTCCCTGCAACGTCAACCCGTCGAATGGAAAACCCTGGGTCTCGGCGGCGCTGATGAACTTCTTCCGTCCTAGCGGCTTCAATCCGTCGATTGCCAACGCGTTGACCGCGGTTGGCGCTGGTGGTTGTGTGACGACGCTGGCCCCAGCCGTGATTCAGTTTCTTCAGGCATCCGGCTATAACACCGCCGGGTTCAATACGGCCTGCAATCCCGCAACTCTGGCGGGCTGCGTCCCGTTTGGCGACATGGACGCCAATTACTCCAATGGCAGCTCGGTGTACCACGGCCTGACCGCCAACCTGCGCAAGCGCTTCAACAATCACTATGAATTCCTGGCGTCCTACACCTGGTCACATGCCATTGACGATTCGACCGACCTGCAGTCCACGCTAACGCCGCAAGACAGCTTTTACCCGGGCCTTGACCGTTCCAGCTCAACCTTTGATCAGCGCCATCGTTTTGTCTTCAGCGGAGTCTATCAATCTGGCAAAGTTGAGGCCAAAGGGTTTACCGGCGCGTTCCTCAGCAATTGGACGTTCGCACCGTTGATCGAGTTCAGCTCGGGACGGCCTTTCAATATCATCACCGGCAACGGCGATAACCTCCAGGAATCGTCCCTTACCGGCCGCCCCAACACATTCGTCAGCCCGGCCTGTACCGCGCTCGGATTTCCCTCGGTGGCTTCAAAGTACTCACCCACCAAAGTTCTTCAGGAGCCGTGCGTCGCCAACTTTAACGGGACGCTGCTCTCTCTCGACGGCAACCTTGGCCGCAACGCCGGAATCACGCCCTGGACCGTGTTCAACGATCTGCGCGTGGCCAAGCGAATCTATTTCAAGGAGCGGATCAGCCTCGACTTGATCGCCGACACGTTCAACATCGCCAACAAGATGAACGTGGCCGCCGTCAGCCCGCTGTTCACCAATGCGGGCCAGGCAACTGCGGCGTACGATCCGCGACAGTTTCAGTTTGCCATGAAGATCAACTGGTAAGGACCGAAGTCTAAGGTCCGACGTCCGACGCCCGGCTCTTGCGGTGTTACACTTTCCTCTCATCCATCCTTGGCGCTTGCCGGAGCTCTTCCCTCGATGTCCCAAAATATGTCTCAACCCTTTACGCCGACGCCGCGAACTCGTGTCGTCCGCGAAGCGGAACGCGGTGTCTATGATCGCCAGGCCGCGTACCGCATTCTTGATGAAGCCTTTCTGTGCCACGTGGGCTTCGTAGCGGACGGCCAGCCTTTCGTGATTCCCACGTCGTACGGACGCGTGGACGACAATTTCTACATTCACGGCTCGGCGGCGAGCCGCATGCTGCGGCAGATGAAAGACGGCGTCGCGGTCTGCGTGACCGTCACCCTGCTCGACGGGCTGGTGCTGGCACGCTCCGTTTTCAATCACTCCATGAATTACCGCTCAGTGGTGATCCTGGGAAAAGCCACACTGGTGGACGATCCCAAAGAGAAAATCGAAGCCTTGCACGCACTCTCGGAGCATATTCTTCCCGGCCGCTGGGCCGACTCGCGCCAGCCGAACGAGCGCGAACTGAAAGCAACGTCGGTGCTGCGCCTGCCGATTGAAGAGTTCTCCGCAAAAGTTCGCGTCGGCCCGCCGATTGACGACGGAGAAGACTACGCGTTTCCGACCTGGGCGGGTGTAGTTCCGCTGGAGATGGTGGCGGGCAAGCCGATCAGCGACGCTAGGCTGCTGGCCGGGCAGGATGTGCCCGCGTACATAAGCCCGTACACGAGAAAATGAACAACTCGGCATCGGTGATAGACATTCCTGACGCATCTTGCTGCTTGATTTCATTAGTAAAGAGTTATATTCTTACTGTAAGGCGTACAGGTAAAGATGAGAAATTCCAGCACAATCAGCAGCAAGGGCCAGGTTACCGTTCCGCAAGAGATTCGAAAACGGCTCGGGTTGGCGACCGGCGACCGCGTCGAGTTTGTGGTGGACGGGGATCGCACTGTGATCCGGCCGGCCCGCTCGGAAATGAACCCGTTCGAAAAGTTCATCGGGATTTTGGGCCCCTTCCCCGGCGGTGAAAAGGGGATAAAATCGTGGATCGATGATATGCGAAGCGATGATAAAGACCACGAATGAGAACGGCCCTCGATACCAACATCCTCTCGCCCGTTTGGTCGGGAGAACCGTCGGCGGCCGCCATCGCTGCTCAGTTGTCGAAGGCTCGCGCCCAGGGGGCGCTGGTAGTATGCGCTCCAGTGTTCGTCGAGCTTACTGCCATACCAGCGGTCAATGTCAGCGTGCAGTTGGTCGAAAAATTACTCGGCGAGATGGCTATCATTGTCGATTTCGACCTCGGTGAAGATGTATGGCGGCTAGCAGCCACGCGCTTTGCCGCTTATGCCATCCGCCGTCGCCAATCCGGGGGAGGTCCGCCCAAACGCTTGTTAGTGGATTTCCTAATCGCGTCGCACGCGCTGCTGAAAGCGGATCGGCTGATGACCCTCGACACTAGCCGCTACGGTGTGGATTTCCCGAATCTTCGTCTGACTTGAGTCTATGTGGCGTTTATTGTTGCTCTAGTTGATGGCCACACTTCCTACGGAATCAGCAGCAACTTCCCCGTGGTCTTCCGGCCTTCCAGATCGCGGTGCGCCTGCTGCGCTTCAGCTAGCGGGTACGTGTGCGCGATGCGTAGCTTCATCTGACCCGACGAGATCATGTTGAACACCGCGCCTGATCGCTCCAGCAACTCTTCGCGCGTGGCGGTGAAGTGGGCCAGGCTGGTGCGGGCCATGTAGAGCGAGCCTTTTTGCGAGAGCGTGATGGGGTCGACCGGCGGAACCGGGCCGCTCGACGCGCCGAACAGCACCAGCATGCCGCGCGGGCGCAGCACGTTCATGCTTTTTTCGAATGTGGCCTGGCCCACGCTGTCGTAGACCACGTCCACGCCCTTGCCGTCGGTGAAGCGCTTGGTCTCGGCTTCGAAGTCGATCTGGGTGTAGAGAATCACTTCATCGGCGCTAGCCTCCCGCGCCAGTTTGGCTTTGGCCTCGGTGGAGACTGTCGTAATCACCCGCGCGCCGAGACGGTGCGCCATCTGGATCAGCAGCAGCCCCACGCCGCCGGCGCCGGCATGAATCAAGGCAGTTTTGCCGGGCTTCAGCGGGTACGTGTCGTAACACAGATAGTGCGCGGTCATGCCCTGCAGCATGGCGGCCGCGGCATCGCGATCGCCGACTTCGTCCGGGACCGGCACCAGCGCCGTCGCCGGCGCGGCCACGTACTCGGCGTAAGACCCCAGCACTCCGCTCCAGGCCACGCGGTCGCCGACCTTCGCCGATTTCACGTCGGCGCCAATCGCGGTGACCACGCCCGAGCCCTCTTGTCCGACGACAAACGGCACCGGCGCGTGATAGCGGCCTTCGCGGATATAGACGTCGATGAAGTTCACGCCGATGGCTGCGATTTTTACCAGCGCCTCGTGGCTTTTCGCTTGCGGCACCGGCAGGTCCGCCAGTTGCATGGCTTCCGGTCCGCCGACTTGCTTTACTTGAATGGCTTTCATGGTCTGCCTTGCTGATCCCAGTTCGATTCCAGCACCTGTTTGTTTGCCGCCGGAAATTATACGGGAGGGTTCGCGGATTCGCTTTAACGGCTTTCGCTTTAATCGCGGGGAGGATCTTTTACCGCCAAGGGCACGAAGGTACACGAAGGAAACCCAACCACGAAAACTTCGTGATACTTCATGACCTTCGTGGTTGATTGATTTCTTCGCGAAGTGTTAACCCACTTCCCGCCGACGGGATTCGAATGCGCTCCGGATTGGGCGATTCCCAGTAATCATTTCCCAATCCGCAATCAGAATCCACAAACCCCAGACACCTCTGCTACACTGCAAGGCTTCAGGGCAAGGAGCTGGTTATGGCCGAATCGCCTCAGTCTTACGCGCACCATACTCGCTGGGACCCGCTGTATCATTTCTTCGCGCTGCCGATCCTCGGACTGGGGCTGCTGATGGCCCTGGTCCATTTCTTCGCGCACATCACAGAAGGCGATTTTCACGATCACTTTCACGCCTTCCTGCTGATTCTGCTGGCGTCGGCCTTGCTGGTGGTGGTTCTCAAAGAGCGCTTCTATGCCCTGAAGGTGCAGGACCGCGTGATTCGCCTCGAAGAGCGTCTGCGGCTGACGCAGCTTCTCTCCGAGCCCCTGCGCTCGCGCATTCCTGAGTTGACGGAAGGACAGTTGATCGGGCTGCGCTTTGCCTCGGATGCAGAAATTCCTAAGCTGGTCGAGCGCGCGCTGCAAGAAAAACTTTCGCGGGCAGAAATCAAGAAGGCGATTCAGAACTGGCGTCCGGATAATTGGCGGGTGTGAAAGGCGGGCATTGGACTTCAGCCCCCAGACCTCAGCCCTCAGACTTTGGACCAGGGTGCAGATCCACGTAGAGACAGCCGCCTCGGCTGTCCAAGCCAGCGCGAAGCGCGCGGATCGGGCCAGCGTCCGAGGTTTGAGGCCTGAGGTCTCAGCCGGCTTCCCGGGTAACCCTCCAGGAATGGTGCCGAAAGTAACCTCGCTCAGTTCCTTTTCGGCGTTGACCGTGGCTCGCTGGGCGGGTAGGATTTTGGCTAGAGCTGTACAGGCCAGCGCCCCGGGAGAATCACGCATCTCATAGAGAAATATGCAGCTTGCAAAATCCTATGTGGGGACCGCGAGCCTTACCTGTCTCTTGCTGACGGGATTGGCCTGCCAGACCGCGCAGAAGCCGGTATCGCTTCTGCCGCCGGGATCGGCGCCTGCGCTGAGCGCGGCTGCCCCCGCTAGCTCGACTTCTGGTTCGTCGACTGCTGGTTCGACTGCGGTTGGCGCTGCGGCGCAATCTGACCCGAGCCAATCGAAATCAGAACAATCTAAGCCAGAACAATCTAAGCCAGGAAAGTCCAAGTCCGGCCAAGCCAAGTCTGGCCAAGCCAAGACAGAGCCGTCGAGGCCAGCCGCGCAAAAGCCAGCGCCCCAATCCAGTCCCACATCCGCAAACCCAGCCGCCTCGGGCCAGGCATCGTCCACTCCTAGCTCCGCCGCCGCAGCTTCCGACCCTGTCGCCGACTTGATCGTTCGGGTCGAGAAGGAATACCAGGCGGGCGTGGCGAACTACAAGGCAGGCGACACGGACGCCGCCAAGAAGAATTTCGATAACGCCTTCAATGCGATGCTGGGAAGCAATCTCGACGTCCGCTCCGACGATCGCCTGCATCAGGAATTCGACCACGTGGTCGAGGGTGTGAACCAGCTTGGACTGGACGGCCTGGGAGGAAAACCAGAGGACGATTCCGCAAGCAATCCGGCGGGCGACGCCGCCAATCAAGAAGGGCAACAGAAATCCGAGCCAGCGCCGATCGACGAGACCAACGGCATCACTCCGGCCGCCGACGCGGGCGTAAAAGCCAAGGCGCAAGCCGAGATGAAGCTCACGCGCTCCGACCTGCCGCTCATGATGACCGACCAGGTCGCCGGCTACATCAGTTATTTCTCCAATCGTGGACGCGGCAACTTCGAGCGCGCCTTTGCCCGCTCCGGCCGCTACCACGACATGATGGTTTCCGTCCTCAAGGAAGAAGGCGTGCCCCAGGATCTGATCTATCTGGCGCAGGCCGAATCCGGATTCCATCCGCTGGCGGTTTCGCGGGTGGGCGCGCGCGGCATCTGGCAATTCATGGGCAGCCGCGCCCGTGGCTACGGCCTGCACCACAATATGTGGGTCGACGATCGCCAGGACCCCGAAAAATCCACCCGTGCCGCCGCGCACCACCTGAAAGATCTTTATAACCAGTTCGGCGACTGGTACTTAGCCATGGCCGCGTACAATTCCGGCCCGGGCACGGTGCAGTCTGCGGTGAAGCGCACCGGCTTCGCCGACTTCTGGGAGCTTTACCGGCGCAACGTTCTGCCGAAAGAGACGCGCAATTACGTTCCCATTATTTTGGCCGTGACCATCATGGCCAAGAATCCGTCGCAGTATGGCTTGAATGAAGTTGCCATGGATCATCCCGCCGCCTACGACACGGTCAGCCTCAACTATCCCGTGGATCTGCGGCTGGCCGCGGAATGTGTGGGCGCAACCGTCGAAGACTTGCAGGATCTGAATCCCAGCCTGCTGCGCCTGACGACGCCGCGCGAAGGCAAGTTTGAGCTGCATCTGCCCGCCGGGACCAAAGATCAGTACGAAACGGCCATCGCCGAGATTCCGGTCGAAATGCGGTTGTGGTGGCGCTATCACACCGTGCATTCCGGCGACACGCTGGCCTCGCTGGCGCACACCTATCACACCACCGCGAAGTCCATTGCCGAGATCAACCACCTTGATCCTCCGGCCAAAGGCGCTCCGGCTGAACTCGAAGCCGACGTCAAGCTCGTAATCCCGGTCGCTCCGGGGAAGCATCCGCTTTCGGATACAGCCACTTACGCGCGCCGCATCACCCGGGTTCGGGTGCACGCCGGCGACACCGTGCAAACGGTTGCGGACAACTACGGCGTCTCGCCGCTGATGATCCGCCGCTGGAACGGCCTGCGTGGCAATAGCCTTTCTGGACGCCGGATCGTCGCACTTCATCTTCCGGTCACGCCAAGCGCGCACGACGCTGAAGTAGCGTCCGCGCGGACCGGCAAGTCGAAACATTCGGCCAAAGCTCCACAAACCGCCAGCACCAAGCCCCCGGCCACCAAGTCAGCCAAGATTGAGCCCGTTGAAACCGCCGACGCACCGGTCATTCGTCACAAGGTCAAGACCGGCGAAACCCTCTACTCCATCGCCACCGCCTACCGGACCACGGTCTCCGCCCTCAAACGCGACAACCGCGGCATCGCCACCCTGCGCCCCGGCATGATTCTGATCGTGCAGCAAGCGCGGTAAAACCGGACGCGCGGGCACCTGGCTCCGTTTTCGCCCTGAGAAATCCAATGTCCAATCATCGCTTTCGTCAAGTATTTGCCTCCTAAAACGGGCGTCCTGAGTGCGCCCGCGCCAGATGCGAGCCCATCCCGCAAAGTCTCAGCCTCGGTTGCGATTCTTCTTTCCTTTTCCCCGCGCCCTGTGATAACTCAATATTCGGGACGCAGTGTTTTCCGTCCTTGCAGCCTGCACTAAACGTCGTGCTATAATCGCGCGCCGTTCCAGAAGAAGTTCCGGTGGTCTTTTAAATTCTCTCGTGCCCGCAGCCCGGGCGCTCGTTGCCGCAACGGGCCGCCACGGGTCGCCACTAAAGATCAGGAGGATCCATGACGTTTTACGACCCCACGCTCTACGGACGTGACGAAGAAGATGAATTTGCCGACAGCGGCGCTTACAGCGAGTCGCTGGAAGAAGATTTCGAAGAGGAAGAGGAAGAAGAAGCTGGATTGCCCGAACCGGATGCACATGCCCCGGCGCCGGCAGCCACTCCGGCGCCTCCCGTTCCTAAACCAGCCCCTAAACCAGCCGCTCCCAAGCCGCCAGCTCCCGCCGGTGGAGGCGGAGGCTCCAAGCCCGCCGCGAAAAAGAAAGCGGCCAAGAAAAAGCCCGCCAAAAAAGCGGCGAAGAAACCCGCCAAGAAAAAAGCTGCCAAAAAGCCGGCAAAAAAGAAAGCCGCCAAGAAACCGGCGAAGAAGGCAAAGAAGAAAGGCAAGAAGCGCCGTTAAGTCGCAGCCTGGCCTCGACCGCCTCCCGTTTTTCGTTTCAACATCGGAACCGCGCCCTTCGGGGCGCGGTTTCTTGCTGTCGGAGGCTCAAGTTAATCCGCCCAGCCAAAAAACAACGCGACGATGACGATCGTATCGGCGCACCCATGCGCCAGGATTGGAATCCACAAGTTCCGTCTCGAAAGCAGATAGGCGCCGCCCAGGATCAGGCCCGAAACCGTCGATTGCAGAATCCCTGGCGGCCCTTTGTAGTAATGGCCGTAGCCGAACAGCACGCTGGACGCCAGCAGCGCCGCGAGATATGCCGCCTTCGAGCGGTTGCCTACGTCGGCGGCCCGCGTGAGCAAGTATCCGCGATAGCCCATTTCCTCGCCAAACGCGGCAAAGGTCCAGACCAGGCCGAGATTGAGAAGCGCCGCCTTCCATGTTGCTTTGCTGGCCTGCAGCACCGCCGACCCCTTCGCCGCCGTGTGCCAAAATTTCTGACCCAACATAGTAGCGAGTTGTCCCGCGACGATGACCAGCACCCCAACCACAATGGCCCAAGCAACGGTCTTCCACCACGATTTCGGTTTCGCCAGCCCAACCGCTCTCCATCCGCCATCCCGCAGCCGGATCGAAATCCAGCCCATCACAAACAGGATCGGCACCTCGTTAGGCACGCGGTGATAAACGTTGTGCAGGATCACGATGGATGCGCCGACTGCGAATTCTGCCAGCGACATCCAGCGCTGGCGCGGCTGCAGATGTTTTTCCAAAGGCGAGACGGCAGCGGGTGAGGTCGCCATTTCGTGCATTGTATCCAGTCGCGATCAGCTTCCAGCGTATAATTTCCGCCGCCCCAGGAAAGGCACTTCCATGAAACGCACGCGCCCGCTGCTTCACGCCACCCACTTCCTGCTGACCCTCCTGCTGGCTCTCGCCGCCTTCGCGCAGTCGCCCTCCATTCCCAAGCCGCCCGACACGCCGAAGCGTCCCGTCACTGACGAATATCAGGGCGTGAAAGTCATTGACGACTACCGCTGGCTCGAGAACTGGGACGATCCTGCCGTGAAGCAATGGAGCGCCGCCCAGAACGCACGCACCCGCGAATATCTCGATCATCTGCCCGCGCGCGCCGCCATCAAAGATCGTCTGCACCAACTCGTCGCCGCCAGTTCCGCCGCGTACTACGGTCTGCAGTTCCGCGCGGGAATGCTGTTCGCCATGAAATACCAACCGCCCCAGCAGCAGCCCATGCTCGTGGTGCTGCGCTCGGCCGACGATCCCGCCAGCGCAAGAGTTATTTTCGATCCCAACGCCGCCAGCGCCAAGGGAGCGCTCGCCGTGGATTTCTATGTGCCTTCGTTCGGCAGCAAATATGTTGCCGCCGCACTTTCGGAAAACGGATCGGAAGATGCCTCCGCCCATATTTTTGATGTGGACACAGGTAAGGAACTTTCCGACGTCGTTCCGCGCGTAAACTTCGCCACCGCCGGCGGCAGCATTGCCTGGAAAGCCGACAACTCGGGCTTCTATTACACGCGCTATCCGCAAGGCAACGAGCGTCCGCCCGCAGACGCCAATTTCTACCAGCAGGTTTACTTTCACAAACTCGGCACCGATCCCAAAGAAGACGCCTACGTCATCGGCAAAGATTTTCCCCGCATCGCCGAGATCCACCTCCGCACCAGCGACGACGGCCGCTGGCTGCTCGTCTCGGTCGGCAACGGCGACGGCGGCCAGTTCGCACATTACCTGATGGACCTGGAAGGCCACTGGACCCAGCTCACGCATTTCGAAGACGGAATTGTCGCGGTTAAATTCGGCGTGGACCCGGGGCTCTACCTGCTCTCGCGCAAGGACGCGCCCCGCGGCCAGATTCTGCGCCTGCCGCTCGATCATCTCGATCTGGCGCAGGCTCGGGTCATCGTTCCGCAATCACCCGGCGGCGCGCCCGGCGCCAGCGGAGACGAAAACGATCGCGCTTCCATCGAAAACTTTGTGCCCGCATGGAACCATCTCTACGTGATCGACATTATTGGCGGTCCCTCGCGCATGCGCGTCTTCGAACGAAAAGCTTCCGACCGCGGCCCGGGCGCTTCAGCGCCTGGGCTCGAGCAAACCGGAGAAGTTCCGCTGCCTCCGGTTTCGGCCATCGGCCAGGTCGTTTCCATCGGCGCCGGCGACGTGCTCTTCTACACTTCCACGTACATCACGCCCGCCGCCTGGTACCATTTCGATGCCGCCACCGGAAAGGCTACGCGCACCGCGCTCTACGAAACTTCTCCCGTGAGCTTTGACGACGCCGAAGTGGTGCGCGAATTCGCCACCTCCAAAGACGGAACCCGCGTCCCGATGAACATCATCCGCCGCAAGGGCACAACGCTCGACGGCAGCAATCCCGCGCTGCTCTACGGATACGGCGGCTACGGCATCAGCGAGATGCCGTTTTTCCTCGGCTCCTTCGCGCGCTCCTGGCTCGACCAGGGCGGCGTCTACGTCGACGCCAATCTCCGCGGCGGCGCCGAATACGGCGAGGAATGGCACATGGCGGGCAATCTCACTCACAAGCAAAACGTCTTCGACGATTTCATTGCCAGCGCCCAGTACCTGATCGACCACAAATACACTGCGCCCGCGCATCTCGCGATTCTTGGCGGCAGCAACGGAGGCCTGCTCATGGGCGCCGCCTTCACCCAGCGTCCCGACCTGTTTCGCGCGGTCGTTTCCGAAGTTGGCATTTACGACATGCTGCGCGTGGAACTCGATCCCAACGGCGCATTCAACGTCACCGAATTCGGCACCGTGAAAGATCCCGACCAGTTCAAAGCGCTCTACGCCTACTCGCCCTATCATCACGTGAAAAACGGAACGGCTTATCCCGCGGTTTACATGCCGACGGGAGAAAACGATCACCGCGTCAATCCCATGCAATCACGCAAAATGATCGCGCGCCTGCAGGCGGCCACCAGTTCGAATCGTCCCATCCTGCTGCGCACTTCATCCGCCGCCGGGCACGGCTCCATCGGCGCAGCCCTCGATGAACAAATCGAGCAGCAAGCCGACATGGTCAGCTTCCTGTTCGATCAGTTGGGAATTCAGTACGCTGCCGCGCAAAAGTGAGAGCGGGGCTTTTCTTCGCCCCGCCTGCAGTCTCTTGCCAGCGATCGCTCGCCTCCAATAGCTAAGGTTATTAGTATCAACGAGATACGGCGACGCCACTGCCGCACAGCCTCAGTCCTCCCGGCAGAACAACCGGCTCTTGCAAATCATGAATATCACTGATATCATTAAAATCATGCAGGACGGTTCCGATGTCAGTTCCTAAAGATCTCGCCTTCAAATCCGCGACCATCTTCGACGCCACGCGGGTTTACTCCGGCAATTGGGAGAAGGCGATGCAACACGTGGCCTCCGGCCTGTCCCGCAAAGAATCCGGACCGAGTCCGGCCTATGCCATCGTGGTCCACCCCACGAAGCGTGCGAAAGGCACGCCGAATTATCTGGCAGCGGCGAAGACCTTCGCCAAAGCTTATACCCTGGGGCTGGAAGCGATCTCGCGGATCAAGCATGAAATTCTGACGTCTCCCCAGCAGCATCGTCTGCAGGCCCTCGAACCCGAAGATTACATCCATGTGTTCCTGGGCAAAGCGACTTCGAGGGACATCAAGCGGCTCATGCAGCCATCTCCCGGAATCTACATCATGCCTTCTCATCTGGATGCCGGCTTCCTGGCTGATCTGGATTTGCCTCCCGTGCCGGACATGCTGCGCGATGTACCCCTGGTCATCCAGATCGAAGACTCTGGTCTGATGCTGGAAGAAGAGAGCACCGCGTTGAGCGGCGTGCGACCAGCCATTGAGACCAGCGTTGCGCTCGATCCCGAAGCCGCGATTGAGAGAGACACTTTGGAATGGAGAAAGCGATTTATGGCGGAGCATCCGGCCTGGACGTCGGCGCAGATCGCGCAGGAGAGCACCAGCCGCGCCAAGAACCAACCCGCAATCGCCTCCCGCTGGGCGAAAGAGAAGAAAGTTTTCGCGGTCGATTATCAGGGCCAGAAGTGGTTTCCGCGATTTCAATTTCAGGACGGAAGACCGGTCCCGGCAGTTTCGCAAGTCATAAAATTGTTTCCGCAGCATGCTACCGGATGGGAGCTGGCATATTTCTTCACCACGCAAAACGCCAACCTTTCCGGACGCAGGCCGCTCGATCTTCTCAAACAGGATCCTTCTCGGGTAGTATCTCTGGCGCAAGCCTTTGTACATCCCGCCGATGTCTTCTAGTTGTCCGATAGCGCCGCCGCTGGCTTCACCGTTGAACGTGGAAACGGCTTCGCTCCCGGCTGGCACGGTGCTGTTTCGTTGTCACAAGGGCGGTTATCCGGCGAACTCATTCAATCCCAATGTCGGGAAGCACATAGCTGTTCCGGAAGAAGGCGCGCGATTTAATCCGTTTCCCGGCGCCCCCGCAGTCAATATTCCCACGATTTATGCGGCAGACTCGCTCGAGGCGGCCGCGCTGGAAAGCATTTTTCATGACGTCCCGCATGTGCCATCCCCACGCTATCCGATGTTCCGCCTCGGCGAATGGAGCTACAGCGAATTGGAAGTTACCCGGGACCTGGTGCTGCTCGAGTTGATCAATCCCAGGCTCCGCCAGTTCCTCGTACCCGGCCACACCGAGTCGATCACGGAAAGTGAATTGATCCACACGCCTCCGTCGGAATATCCGCATACCCGCACCTGGGCGCAGAGCTTTCACGCTGCGGCACCCAACCTGGACGGACTTACCTGGCGGCCCAGGCTCGCAGGCACAGGAACTTCGTTTGTGTTTTTCGGAGACCGCTTCAAAAATGGGGACTTGCAGATTCACTCGTCCCCAACCCCAACCGCGATCGGAGACGGCTTCCTGGAGATTTATGGGATCGCGATGCGGGCCCACATTAAGATTGTGACTCCCTGACGGGGTAGCGAGCGGAGGCCGTTAGGTATGCTTGCCATGCAGCAGCACCCGCTACTTCCCGCCCTCCACCGCGGTCAGGCACTTCCCGTACAATTCCAGCAAATGCGAGGCGTAATCTTCCGGCTTGGCGGCTGCGCCTCCACCGGTGAAACCCACACCGCCGCTGCTGGAGGTTTTGCCATATCCCGTGGTCATGGCGATAAACTTCATCAGATCAAGCGCAATATCTTCATCGCGGCGCGAACCCGCGCCCCTGGCCGGTGCTTCGTCCATGAGTCCTTCTCCTGATCCGGAAATAATAGGAATTTCGTCGTCTTCGAACTCTTCGTCATCCATACTGCGTAAAATCATGCCGTGCGAAATCATGCTGCTCAAAATCTCCGCCAGAAATCATAGCAGAGGAGCCGGCTTCCGGCTTCGGGCGTCCGGCCTCCGCGAACCAGGCAACCAGAAGTCCGAAGTCCGAAGTCTGAAGTGCACCCCGGTTCCCTCGATTCGGCACCGCGAACGTTCGGCTTAGCGCGGGATCGCGCGTTGGAATTGAGCGGTCCGGTGGTCACACCGCTCTGGGTACCGCCGTGACGTGAAAAAATTGACACGCTGAGCGATACTTAAACTTGGGCAAGGGACGCGTGTCCCCGGTGTGCCTCGCTCGTGGCTGCGGATGTGTTCTCTGTGGCCTCCCAGGTTTGGGCGCGCTTGCAAGAGTCAAATCTGCGGAGTCAAGCCTGTAACGAAGCAAGCCTGCATTCTTCTGGCGTGAGGTTCTCAATAGTTTGAAGCGTGAACGCAATCTCGTGATTGCCGCCGTCGTGCTGTTGCTGCTGCACGTCGGTGTGGTCGCCGGCTTTGGCACTGCAGCCCGCGGCCCATTTCTTTCCGACCTGCTCCAACTCACCTTGGGCGCACTGGTCGCGCTCGCATGTTTCCGCGCCAGCCGGCGTTCGGAAGGGCTGGCCTGTTCGGTATGGCGCCTCACGACGGTTGCCTACGGTCTGTGGCTTGTGGCCCAGGCCGTCAGCCTCTGCAACGATCTGTTTCCCGGTTCCGCCACCGGTTCGTGGATCAGCAACCTGCTGTTCTGTTTCTGGTTCGCTCCCATGGCCATGGCTATGTTCCTCGACCCGGAACACGAAGCTGGAAATCTCGACGCCCTGGTCGCCCTCGACTTCGTGCAGGGCACCATGGTCTGCATCGCCGCCTACCTGTATTTTTTCTACCTGCCCAAAGCGGAATCGTCGGATGAGTTGGCCCACGGAGTCTGGGCGCCGTATTTTGTCGGCTACGGGTTTGTCGCGGGAGCGTATCTGCTGCGGGCCGCTCTCAGCCGCTCCCGCTTAGCCCGGCAACTTTTCGGGCGGCTTGGACTTTTCCTCGCCTTGTCCGGCTGTGTCGACGCTCTCTACTTCTACGGCCCCGGCCGCAGACTCAAGACTGGCGCCTGGTTCGACATTCTCTGGAGTGTGATGCTGGTCATTCCGTTGATCCTGGCCACTACGTGGAGAACTGCCGAAGAGCCGGTCGCCGCTTACGAGGAGGGCGCGCCGCGGCCCGAAAAAAAAATCCACAGCGAAATGTTTCACCTGTTTTACCCGCTGCTGGTGCTGATCATGTCGCTGCGCATCGCGCGGGAGCGTCTGGGCCTGGCGGCCAGCGTGGTTTTTCTTTCGTTCGTCTGTTCGAGCGCGCGCCTTCTCGTCACTCAGACCCGCCTGATCCGCACCCAGGAAGCCCTGCGTCGCGAAGCTTCGCACGATGGCCTGACTAGCCTGTGGAATCACAAAGTGATTCTGGAAATTCTCAACCGCGAACTGCTGCGCGCCGAGCGCCATGGCCAGCCCGTGGGCGTGATCATGGCCGACGTGGACGATTTCAAGAAAGTGAATGACAGTCGCGGCCACGCCGCCGGCGACGTCGTCCTGCGCATCATCGCCAGCGAAATCGCCGCTGTGGTGCGTCCCTACGACTCGGTCGGCCGCTATGGCGGAGAAGAGTTCCTTGTCGTCGCCCCGGATTGCGGCCCTGCCGAAATCTGGGAACTGGCGGAACGCATCCGCAATTGCGTCGCGAACTGCAGCATCGTGGCCGGAGGAACCAGCCTTCACGTAACCTTGAGCCTCGGCGTCTCCACAGGCCGCTCCGCTGCCGACCCTGAAAAACTCCTCAACGCCGCCGACACCGCCCTCTACCAGGCCAAGAACGGAGGCCGCAACCGCGTTGAGCCCAGCGCTGGCCGCGCCGCCCTCGCCAGCTCCGAATCTTCCTCCGCAGCCCAGAGCAGCTTCTGGCTGTAGAAGCCTTTTCATGAATGAGTTTGGGAAGGGCACGGCTTACACAGGTTGCGGAGAGACTTAAGAATGCGTGCAGTACCGTGGAAGAGGCGGCGCTTCAGCGCCGCGTAAAGCCTCCGAAATCAGCGTAAGCATAGCCCTAGTGGTCGCATTTTGTGTCCACGACGAGTTTTTTCGCCTCTACAGCCGTGCCGCACAAGGGCCAGGGATTCCGGCTTTAGCCTCCGAGAAATCACCGCGCAGACCGCGGCGCGCTGTCCCGAACTCCCACAACCAAAAGCCAGCCTGGACTTCCCGCGTGTTCGTTTTTCGTAACAATTTTCCCGCGCTGCGCCGTTTCAGCGTTTTCCGTTCTAGCATGAGTGGCACCTTCCCCCCTGGGCTTGGCCGCTGGCGCGCTGTCGCCGCCAGCGGCTCTGCCTTTTGTCATAAAATCTTGCCCTGATTTTTTGCAAGGAGGCCACCGCCATGGCCGTCAGAAAGCTTGCGCCGCCCGATGCCGCAAGACAAAGCGTCGCTTTAAAATCCGATCCTACGCGCGTCGATCCGCGGAAACTCAAGCTCGGCAAGCAGGATGCCCGGCACGATCCCCGCACCTTGTTGCTGGCTTCCTACATCACACCCGCACTGCCCGCGCCGCCCGCCACGTTTGACGTCAGCTCCAAAGTGCACGCCTGGGGCATGATGGACAACGACCAGATCGGCGACTGCACCTGCGCCGCCACCGGACATCTGATCATGGAGTGGACCGCCAACGCCAAAAACAAAATGGTCACGCCCTCCGATAAGCAAATTGTCGCCGCTTACTCCGCCATCACCGGATACAATCCCGCCACCGGCGCCAATGACAACGGCGCGCAGGAAATCGACGTGCTCAACTACTGGCGGCAGACGGGCATCGCCGGCCACAAAATTTCCGCCTACATGGCGCTCGAGCCTTCCAACCACACCCACATTCAGGATTCGGTTTACATTTTTGGCGGATCCTACATCGGCATTCAGTTGCCCATCAGCGCGCAGGCTCAGGTTCAGAATCATCAGCCCTGGTCAGTTCCGCAGCAAGGCCCCACCGGCGATGGCAAGCCCGGTTCCTGGGGAGGACACGCCGTGCCCGTGGTCGCCTACGACGCGCACGGCCTCACCGTCGTGACCTGGGGCGCGTTGCAAGTGATGACCTGGACTTTCTGGGATACCTACTGCGACGAGTCCTACGCGCTCCTTAGCCCGGATTACTTAACCGGAAAGCAGCAAACCCCGGAAGGCTTCAACCTGCAACAACTACAGGAGGACCTGGCCGATCTGAAATGATTCATGTTCTGAGATGACCCGCGTAGGGACAGCCGCCTCGGCTGTCCGCCGGGCACAGCCCGGCTCTTGCTTTTGGTTTTGCTTTTGTTCTTGCTTTGGTTTTGCCTTTCAGCTTTTGACTTTCAGGCTCGGCTCTTTGGGTGTTGCCTTTGGGTGGCGCAGCGCTTCTAGAGACTGCGTAAAAACTGGATTCCGGGCGAAGAGGTAGATCGGACTTGCCAGATTTTAGCCCCGAATGGGGCGGCATTCGATAGCCCGGCACGTAAGTGCCGGGTAGAGTGGAAGGATCGAGTGAGTCCCGAAGGGACGGCACCCGTCCTCACGCAAACTCTTCCAGCGCTGCGATCACTGCGCAGTCCAGACTTGCGGCGTCAGCCGCCGAGGTTAAGCTTCGAGCCCTATATGGCAAACGCGACCTACCAGATAATCGGCGGCGCTCTTGCCCTCATCCATGGTCATCACTTCAATGGGATGGCTCTGGCTGTGCGGCCGCAGAATCAGATGGTCGCCGGCGACTTCCACGTACTTTACCGTGCAGGTTCCTTCTTTGAGCACGGCGTACATGTTGAATTCGCCCTTGCGGTAAGGCTTCAGTGAGTTATAGTGCCGGTCCAGCAGCAGGGTCGCGCCCGGCATCAGCCGCGGATACATGCTCATGCCTTCGTGGCTGTCGGCTTTGATCAACACGAAGCGCTCCCAGCCCGCGCGGTCGCCTTCGCTTTCCGTGCGCAGCTTGCGCAGGAAACTTTTTTTGAATTTTACGATTTCTTTCACGTTCATGCTGGCAATACGAGGTTGAGTTGCGGCGACCTTCCCATCGACTTGCAGAATATTTTCGAACTCGTCGCCGCTCGGAGGCAGGATCGACGCGCGTTTGTTGACTTCGGCGGGATCCAGCAGGTCGAGCACGGAAAGATGCTGTACCGAAAGGACTTTGTCCATTCCTTCCAGGCTCAACCCGCGCTTCTTGTTGAGGAAGTTGGAAATGTGCGCCTGTTTGAATCCGGTTTGTTGCGCCAGCTTCAGCCCGGTTAACTCGTGCGCCTCGATCCGCTCCCAGAGAATCTTGCGGAGGTTCTCTTGCACGATGCGGAATTTCATAGCTTTGGAGTATAGCACCGGTGTCTATAGCCCCCCGCTAAGCGAATTACGTTTTCCACAGCCTGTTTGGTATCTCAACCTTGACTGAGGAAAATAGCGGCTATACGATCTCGCAGCATCAAACATATTTCCGGTTTTCAGGGATGAAGAAGTGATGAGTAACGGGGAGATCTTCAACGAGGAGAAGACCTTCGTCGAGTTCCGGCGGAAGGTGCGGGAAGCCGAAGTGCTCTCCGCAGCCATGGAACGGCTGCTGTTGTCGCTGCAGTTTACCGGGCGCGTGAGCGTGGTGGTACAAAACGGACGCGTCCTCAAATCCGGCTACGAGGAAGGTTATTTCCGCCAGCGCTACGACGCCTGCGGCGCCGACGGCGAAATGGGATCGAAGCCCTAGGAAGAAAAGGAGTTGGGGGCGCAGATCGGTGAGGGCGCGGTTTCCGCGGCCTTGAAAACTAAATAGCTCAAGCAGGTCATCGTAATCGAAACGAGCCCTGCGTTCGATTTCCGCTCTGCGGAAATCGGCGCAGGGCTTTTTTGTCGTTTGTCGCTCGCAACTGAAGGCAAACAATGTCGCAATCAGAAAAGAGGAAGTATGAAAAGCGATCGCACGGGCAAACCGAAAAACGAACTGGGCGTAGAAAACAAAACAGAGCAAAGAGTCGAACAGAGGATCGAACAAAGAGTCGAGCAGAGGATCGAGCAGAGGATCGAACAAAGAGTGGAACTGAAATATTGCGAAGGCTGCGGCGGTTTGGGAGTCCGGGAATGCGGCGGCGGTCGAGTCTACTGCGACGACTGCACGCGCAAGCTGGCCGAGCTGGCTGTTTCGAAAAAAACCTCGCGACGGCCAACGCTTCCGGTAGGAAACCGGAGCCTGCTCGACGAATGCGCGGATTCGAGCAGTCCCGATGGCAATGACGACTCGAACGAATCCGATTCGGGCGACTTGGACGCGATGGCGTGGATCTCGGCGGGAGGTGCGGCGTGAGTGAAATCATTGCCTGGATCGCAGCCGAGGCCGATCGGCCGGACTCGCCGGCGCCGCTTCCACTGCGCCGTCCGGCGCGGAATTCCGACGAATCCGATATTCCTGCGCCCAGGTATTCCACGCACCCGCCACAGTTGCCGGTTCATCAGTTTCCGCCTACTGGACAGAACAGCGACATTGCGGCCACCACTACCGACGGGGCCGCGGATTGGGCCAATGATCCGCTTTGGGCGGAAACTGCTCTCGAATCTGAAATCTATGAGCAGCACCGCAGGCGGCGCATTTACCGGGGACGAACCGCGGGCATGCTGCATCGTTACATGCGTTACGCGCTGGAAACAGGACGCATCCCTTCGATACTCGGCGGCGAGTTCTTTCGCAGCCGAGTTACTTCCTATAGCGTGAGCACGTTCGAAGACCGCGCCATCTTTGTGCATGACATGGAGAAGTGCCTGGCGCGGCTGGACGAACTCTCGCGGCAGGTTCTGGCGCGCATCGTGTTGCAGGGACACGGTCACGACGAAGCGGCGCGGCTTTTCGGATGTACCCGGATGACTATCCATCGCAATTTGACGGAAGCTCTCGACCGCATGGCCGACATTCTTCTGGAAGTGGGTCTGCTGGAAGCACTTCCGGCGGAAGTGTCGCTGCGCGACGGTCCGTTTGCAGAAACTCCATCTGCGGAAGCCGCAGCTTCCGAGAATGACGCGCCGGAAGTTCAAATTTCGCCTGTGGAAAAAACCTGTCAAGGGGGTGAAGCGACTGATTTTTTGCTAAGTGATTGTGAAGATGGGAAATAAAAAGTTGAAAACCATGTTACATCCACCTTTGCAATTTGCTATTCTGAATATAGAGAGTGAGAAAAAAGAACTCTCTAGTAGAGGGCGCGCCTTTGGGCGCGCTCTCGGCGTTTTGGGGGAAAGCGAGCGCATCGCAGACGGCTCGCGCAGTTCGCACCCGAATCGCTTTAGACTTTGCTCAGGCCACGCACTCGCTGCGCAAAGATCGCCTCAAGGTGACAATTTTGACGCTGCCCTGAGCTGCGAGCAGTTTGCCACGGGAAACGGGGCCGAGCATGGCGAAGAAAGCAAAACCGAAGAATAAAGGGACGGGGAAAAAAGCAGCGACGACAACCACAACCACGACGACGACAACAACGTCTTCGTCATCGACGTCGTCATCGACAGACAAACAGCCGGTCGATCTGGCCGAGGTGAGGAAAGACATCAGCAACATTGTGGGATCGAACGCAGCTGAGCTTGCCCGAGCGGTGATCGCGACCGGCAAGACGGGGCAACTGGCGCCGGTAAAGTATTTGTTCGAAGTGTGCGGGCTGTATCCGGCGAGCGAGAGCAGCAGCGAGAGCAAGCCGGACCAGGAGTCGCTGGCGCACACGCTGATGCGCAGCTTGAAGCTGCCGGAGAGGCCGGTGGTGAGCGAGGACGACGAGGAGGCAGGTGCCAGTGTCGCTGGTTTGTCGACTCCTGAAGCCAGCGCCAAAGAGAATGCCCAGCCGGCAACGGACGCCGAATCGGGAAGCGACGTTGACGGGAAGCGTGCTTCCGAGAAAGAAGCGGGAACCGGTCAGCGGGCAGAGACGATGCCGTAGAATGAGAGGACGAAGGGATGCTCGAAGCGGCGGAAAAGCTCTTAACGGCAAAGGTCGCAAAGGGAAGACGCAAAACTCGCGAAGGCGAGTCTGCCTTGGCGTGGGGCGGGCTTTTGTCGCGAATCTCGGCAGCCTGCAGCAGCACAAACTCTCGGCGTACAGGATGGGAATGGATATTACGTGGTTGACCGACCGGATCGCGGTCGGAGGCGGAATCTGGACGGCGGACAACATGGAGAGGGTGGCGTGCGAGGGAGTGACGCACATCATCGACATGCAGATCGAGTTTGATGACACGCCGCTGGGAGAACAGGCCGGAGTCCAGGTGCTGTGGAATCCTACGGACGATGATTTTGAGCGCAAGCCTGCGGAGTTGTTTCGGCGAGGCGTGGATTTTGGGCGCGCGGCGCTGGAAGAACCTACGGCAAAACTTTTTATTCATTGCGCGGCGGGAGTACACCGGGCGCCGATGATGGCGCTGGCGCTGCTGGGGTCGATGGGATGGAGGGTGGAGGACGCGATGCACTTGATTGAGAAGCGGCGTCCGGTGGCGGATTTCGCGGATGTTTATGTGAAAAGCGTGGAGGAGTTTCTTGCCGGGGTAGAACCCCAAGGTTCGCGGTTTTCGGTTTTTTGAGTTGGAGACGGTCTAAACCAAAAGCTAAACGCCCTTCGACTTCGCTCAGGGCTGGGGGACACAGGGGACAGCGAACACTTCATCGGAGTCTCCCCGACTGGGGCGCGCAAAATCGGCGCGCTTTCGGATTTTCTTGGCAAATTATGAATGGTAAGAGAGCATGCTCCATGGCGGAGCGTGGGGCGCGGTGGTGCGCGCGTGGGGTTCTTGCGACGGTGGGAGTGGTGGGCGCGGTTTTGCGACGCGTGGTTTGGCAAATTGGAAAATTCAGCGATCGTTACGGGGCTTTGCGGAAGGACGCACGGCGATAAGCCTTTGACCGCCGAGGTCGCAGAGGAAGCCGCAGAGGACGCAGAGGGCGAGGCTCGGAGCGAGAAAAGCTGGCGCGACCGGGATGGCTCGGATATGAAGGTGCGATGACAGTTGACGGAGGAGAAACATGTTTGACGCGGTCAAGGTAAACGCGGGCCGCCGCCCGCTGAGGCGGTTGGGTGTGCTGGCGCTGGTGGTGCTGACGTGCGGAGTGGCTGCGCGGGTTGCGGCTGCGCCGGTGCCGCAGAGTGGTCCGCCGCTCACGACGGTGAGCGACACCGTCTACCGGGCGGATGGAACACCGGCGCAAGGGACGCTGGTGATCACGTGGCCGGCCTTTGTGACCGCCGGGGGCACGGCTGTTGCGGCGGGGGTGAACAACGTCACACTGGGAACGAATGGCGCGTTGAGCACGGGGCTGGTGTCGAATGCGGGCGCGAGTCCGGCGGGTGTGTATTACACAATCGTCTATCAACTGAACGACGGGACAACGAAAACGGAATATTGGCTGGTCCCGACCAGTTCCCCGGCGAACCTGGCGACGGTGCGGACCACACCGGGATCGGGCACGGCGGCACAGCCAGTCTCGATACAGTACGTGAACACGGCACTGGCAGGCAAAGCGAACGATAACTCCGTGGTGCACCTGAGTGGAGCGGAGACGGTGACGGGCACGAAGACTTTCTCGGTGGTGCCGAACGTGCCGGCGCCGGCGAACAACGGCGATGTTGCGAACAAAGGATATGTGGATAACGCGGTGAGCAACGTGGGGTCGGGGAACTATGTGCCGCTGGCGGGCGGAGCCATGACCGGGGCGCTGACGTTGAGCGGGAATCCGGCGGCGGCGTTGCAGGCGGCACCGAAACAATATGTGGATACAGGATTAGCGACGAAAGCGGATCTGGTGTCGGGGAGGGTGCCGACGAGTGAACTGGGGACGGGCACGGCAAGTTCGGTGGTGTGCTTGTTAGGCAATGGAGGCTGGGGGCCCTGTGTGACCACGACGCCGAGCGCGACGCAGGCGATCGCAGAACCGGCGGGCGCAGTGTTTACGGCGAACCGCATCGGGCAGAAGAGGATGGCGGATCAGTTTAACTGGAAGCAGAGTCCGACGACGCCGGCAGCGCTGGCGCCTGGGTCAGTGACGGTGACGTTGTCGCCGTGCCCGCAGGGATTCCTGAATACGATCAACGGGTCGAACTCGAATCACTGGATCTATGTGGACTCGGCGACGGGAGACGCGCAACAGCCGGGCGAGCCGGTCCTGATTACGGCAGAGAATTGTGCGGCGGGTTCGGCGTCGGGGACGATCACGTTTTCGGTGGCGTACGCGCACGCCGCGGGATATGCGCTGGAGAGCGGAACGGGCGGAATCAAAGAAGCCTTAAACGATGCCAACCAGGTTCGCTACAACACGGTGGTGGGCAATAACACGTGGGTGGAGTTGACGCCGAACCAGGTGACGACCATGAAGGCACCACTCTACTGGCAGACGACCATGGGGCGGCTGACGGGATCGAGCCTGATTGAGTGCCTGGTCAACATGTCGTGCATCAATCTGGGGGATACGAATTCTCTGGGATGGGCGAATGGGAACAGCAATCTGTATACGAACAATGTGATGGATGGGTTCTGGCTGCGGCCGAGCGCGAGCATGGCGTTCTGGGATGTGACGCCGTCGACGCCGACGACCATCGTGGCAGGGAGCTTGAGCGCGACACTGCAGATTCCGACTTGTCCGGCAGGGTTCTGGCCGCTGATCCCGAATCAGATTCTCTGGCTCAATGGAACCAGTGGGGGATTGGTGACCACGGCGTATGAGGCTGGAGCGCCGGGTCCGGGAGAATTCGTGCAGGTGACGGGGGGGACGTGCACGCCGGGAGCGACGAATGGAACGATCAACATTGTGCCGGCCACGCCTGGGATCAGCGCATTCTTTGCTCACGGCAGCGGGTACACGTTGTCGAACGGGGCGACTTCTTACATTGAAGATAACTCGCAGAACTCGGTGATCTCGAATATCGAGACTAACGGATGGGTAGGAAATGCGGGTTACGGCTTCATCCTGCAGAACGATAATAACCAGGCCGAGACGTTGACCAACGTCAACATGCTGGGCGGGTTGAGATGTGATACGGATTTTTGCGGAGCGACTTTGTTTGGTCCGGGCCCCAACACGTTTAATGCGGGCATCACGACGTTTTCCGGGGGCACGAATGCAGCGTGCGCGGAGTGGTATGACGGGAACGACCTGTCCATTGGGCCGACGGTGTGCCAGGGCTTCCTGAACTACGCGATTTTTATGTCGACCAAGCGCGGGGGAAGTTTGCAGCATGCGGTGATTCACACGGTGCACCGGGAACGCGGGGGGGTGAGCAACTCGCTGGGCGCGAACCTGGGGGCGGCGGACATCATTGTGCAGGGATACAGCGTGACGGTGGACGGAAATGGAGACGGAGTGAACGAGTTTCCGGGCTTCGCAGTGGCAGGCAGCCCGGGAGGGCAACTGCAGGCCTACTACCTGTCGATCATGGACGTGAGCGATGGGACGAAGACGGTACCGATCCCGTTGGGAACAGCGACGGTGACGAATCCGAACGCCAACAATGTGACGGTGCGGTGGGTGGCGGCGGATGCGCTGAGCGGCAAGGCGATCAACTTTGAACTGTACCGAGTGGCGCTGCTGGCGGGGGTTCCGGGCATTGTTCCGAATCCGAATGTTTGCGACGGATTGAATGGCGATCCGACTTGCCTGGTGGCGACGAATATCAATCCGGCGACGATTTGCGATATCCATGGGGCGTGCACGTTTACCGATAACGTGCAAACGCCGGCGGCGGTGACACCCTACACGGGAATCGACGGGGGAGGCACGGGATATTTTCCGACGAACAGCTTCAGTCCGGGAGGGATCGTTCTCAACAGCAGCGCGACTTATCAAGGAGAACCGGCGTGCCTGGTGGTGATGGGGGGATGGCTGAATAACTTCGCGTCGATTTTTGACAATGAGATTCCGCCCTCGAGTTGCCTGCCATCGGGAGGCTCGTTCAATCCGATGCTGACGGCGTTCAGTAACAACGCCGGAGGCTACGCGCAATGGGGACTGCTGCTGCCGGACCGGAACAAGACGCAGGATGGCGGAACCTGGACGAACCTGAAGGGGCGAATCAATCTGATCGGCGGAGGATCGTATCCGAGAGATGCGTTTACCTGGATGGATTCGAATCCGGCGAAGACGATGGGAAGTAAATTGGACTACGGCAGCGGAGCGGCGGGCAGCTTGTATGGAGCGGTGAACCGTCCGCAATGGGATGTGGGAGACGTGGCGACGGGAGTGGAGGACGGAGGAACGGGCTTGTACGACCGGGTGCCGGCGACCGGAGTGTTTGACTGGTATGTGGGAGCGCTGCCCAATAATCCGGGCGGGACGAGCAGCAACTGGACGGAAGAGCTTGCCGCATCCGGACACACGTTCAAGGTGCCAGTCACGGTGAACGGAAACCTGACGGTGACGGGGACATGCACGGGTTGTGGCGGATCGGGGTCGGGGATTGTGAATGGGGGAACGGCGTCGCAGGTGGCAGTGTATCCGGCGAATGGAGCGGCGGTGAGCGGAGACAGTTCGTTGACCGATAGCGGCACGACTTTGAACTACGCGGGGAGCGGCGGGATCTCGGCAGCGGCGGGAACATTCAGCGGGAATGTGACGGTGAATGGACAACTGATGGTGGCGGGGCCGTGGATGGTGAGCTCGCCGATACCGGGAAGTCCGATGGGAGCGGCAGGGTCGGGGACGTCGGCGCTGGGAATTTCGAACGATGGGAACTTTTACATCTCGGCGAACGCAGGGACGCCGCAGAAAGTGGCGACTACGGCGACGAGTTCGTATTTCTCGAATCTGTTGCAGGAAGATGCCAACGATCTGGGCGAGAACAACGGAACGAATCCCCAGGGGCTGCATATTTACGGGACGTATACGAATGCGTCGAATTACGAGCGGACCGGGTTGGGTTGGGATGCGACGGATGGATACTTCGTGCTGAAGAATGAGAACGCCGGGACCGGATCGCAAAGAGGCATCGGATTCTGGATTGGGTCGGGAGTGCGCTGGGCGATTGACACGGTGAGCACGCTGAAGCCGGGGTCGAACAATTCGTTCAACATCGGGACGACGACGTTTGCACCGCAAACGATTTATGCGGCGACGTCATTCGATACGCTGACGCAGGGGCGGGCGAACTTTGAGTTGTGCAATGACGGGACGACGGGAACGTCGCTGAATTTCCTGGCGGTGTATAACGGCGCGAATCCGGCGTGCGCGGTGAAAGCTGGGGCCACCGCCGCTGACGGCGTGATCGGAGTGGTGAGCAATGGATCGGGGACGACCGGGAATGCGGTGATCACCTATCGCGGATATGTTCCGTGCTCGTTTGACTCAGCGACGACTGCGGGTGATTTTGTGGTGGCGAGCACGACGAACGCGGGAGATTGCCACGACGCAGGAGCGACGCGGCCGCCGGGAGTGCAGGTGATTGGGCGGGTGGAGTCGACGAACGGCGCGAGTGGGACGTATGCGGTGCGGGCGTCGCTGGAGGGTCCGAACTCGCCGGCGCCGTATTCGATTCCGTGGTTTACGACGAATACAACCGGGACGGCGATCACTTTCTCAGGCACGGCGAACAAGGCTGAGTTGTGGGGCGCGGTGCTGACGTTTCCGCTGAGCACGACGCAGGTGACCTATTACGTTTCGACGGCGGATAACACGACGAACACGTATGACATCGGCGTGCTGAACAGCTTGGGAACGGTGGTGGCGCACATTGGCAGCACGGCGGGGACGACGTTTGCGCCGAGTGTGGGATGGAGGACGCTGAACTGGACGGCGAGCACGACGCTGCAGCCGGGAAGGTATTACCTGGCGATCACGAGCAGCTGCACCAGCACGTGCGCGCAGCTTTACGGCGGGGCGTCGACTGGGTTCACGTTTGTGGGCGGGCCGAGCGGGACGTCGGAGAGTGTGACTGCGGGGGGCACGCTGAATAGTGGGATCACGATTCCGGCGGATAGTCCGACGGAAGCGACGATTATGGCTTGGGAAGTGCATTAGGAGCAGTGATTAGTGGCTAGGGGTTAGTGGCCAGGCGGACTTGGGCCATCGGCGAATGCTGGTGGCCTTTTTTATTGGACGGAGATTGGTGGTGGGGTGTGAACGGACGCATGTTTATTTTGGGGGCTTGCTTGATGGGCGGGATGGGCTGCGAGCGGAGAGCGGCGCAGGCTGCGCTGCCGAACCTGATGATTCCGGTGGGGTGCGCGTCGGAGATCACGCTGATGCATTGTGACGCGCGGGTGAGTCCGCCCAGGTGCAAGAGCGCGCGAGTTCGGTATCGGAATGGGTGCGAAGAGATTGTGGTGAGGAAATAGTGAGAGTTCCCACCCTTCGGCAAGCTCAGGGCAGGCTCTCTCGCAAAGGACGCGAGAAATGGGGCACCCGGTTTCACAGAGGGCAAAGGGGTCACAGAGGATTCTGGGCATGAAACGGATATGCATCATACCGGCGCTGGCTATCGTCATTCTGCTCGGGTTGGGACCGTTGGCATTCGGGACGACTTACTACGTGAGCTCGAGCACTGGGAACGACGGAAACAGCGGAACGGCGTCGACTGCGGCCTGGCAGACGATTGCGCATGTGAATGGGCAGACGTTTCAGCCGGGGGATTCGATTCTGTTCCGGCGGGGAGATGTTTGGAATGAGAGTCTGGTGCCGCCTTCTTCGGGCGCTTCAGGAAATCCGATTGCGTTTGACGCCTATGGCAGCGGGCCGGCGCCGATATTGACGGGATACTACGCGGTGCCGTCGTCGGCGTGGGTGTTCGTTACCGGAAATGCGTGGAAGGCTCCCGTGCCGTCGACTTATACGACGGTGAACTTTTGTTTGTTTGGGTCGGTGTGGGGGCAGAAAGTTTCGGCGGTGTCGTCGAATCTGACGGCGCAGTGGGATTTTTATCTGGCGAACGGAAACATCTATGTTTACTCCGTGGGCAATCCTGGGACTTATTACAGCGGGCCGATCGTTCCCATGGCGCTGAGCAACGTGCCGGTGATCAATATTAATGGTAAGTCCTGGCTGACGGTTCAGCATTTTCTGGTGAACTGGTTCGACGACTACGGCGTGTATGTACAGGGGGCGAGCGATCACCTAGTGTTTGCGAACATGGAAGCGGACTCGATGATTCCACAGGGAGCGCAGCCGCTGGGATTTTATGTCAATGAGAGCACGCCGGGTCCGGGGGATATAAAAATTTACGATGCGGAGGCACACCTCAATTACGACGGCTTTCGATTTGACGGGGCGGCGACAGCGATCACGATGGTGAACGACAAGGCGTACGCGAACCGCGATGCCGGCCTGGTCGATAACACGGGCGGGGTTACTTATTCCTATTGTCACTTTTATGGTTCGAGTTTGGCGATCGCGAGTTCGACGGATGTGCTTTGGACGGCCGGGCCGGGGCCGACGGCGGGGGCGGGGAACATTGCGCAGGATACGGCTCCGGCGGTGCAGGTGTGGCAGAGATATCCGGCGCGGGTGACGTTGACCGTGGACGATGCGGGAATGACCGCAGGAGCGGATGCGTATTACGCGAACACGGTACTGCCGGTGGCGGATGCGGCGGGGGTTCCGGTGGGCGCGGCGATTACGGTGGGATATTCGCTGGCGCAGACGCTGATTTCGGAATTTCAAGGATGGATCAATGCGGGGCGGGATGTGACGTCGCATTCGATCTCGCATACGTATTACACGAATACCGATGCGCTGGACATTCAATATACGGGAAGCGGAACGGCGGCGACGTTGAGCATCAGTAACAAGACGCTGACGATTACGGTGACGGGCGCCGCGGACAGCGTGAGCTACAACCTGGCACGGGGACAGGCGCAGGGAACCATACAAGCACTGCGCGTGGCGCTGACGGGGACGGGAAAATTTACCGCGACGGAAGCGACTCCGTGCCAGGGGCCGTACGGGACGGGGTGTTCAGCGTATACGGAAGCGGCGCTGCTGGCGCAGGATCTGGCGGATGTGAGCTCGCAGGATGTGAGGAGCGGCGTGTATCCGATGCTGCTGGATGTGACCAGGCTGACGACGGATGAGATCACGCTGTCACGGAATTGGATGACGACGAACCTGACGGGGCTGCCGACGACGCCGGTGTATGTGTATCCCGGAGGGTATGAGACGACGACGATGCAGGGGATCACGGCGGGTGTGCCTTACTCGGGAGCGCGCGGAGCGTTGAAGGAAGATCTTGGGGTGAAAGACACGTACGCCAGCGGGTTCGATGCGCAGAACGTCACGAGTTTTGGAGTGAATCCGACCTGGCAGAGTCTGACGCCTGCGGCACTGAACCAGAAAGTTCAGGCGCTGGTGTGGAAACAGCGAGTGTGGGGAGTGCCGTGGGGAATTTTCTGGCACTTGAATGAACTGAGTTCGACGGAGATCACGAACCTGATTCAGGATTTCAAGAATAGCGGGGCGACCATCCAGACCAACACGGCGCTGGTGAACTGGCTGCTCAGCGGAACGGAGGAAACAGGGACTGACGGAAACGCCTACTACAAGTCTCCGACACCCAATATGAGTCTCGACTTCCGGCCAACCGTGAACTCCCCAGTAGTGGACGTGGGGCAGAATCTGGGGACGGCGTATGCGATCGACATTAATGGAGTGAATCAGAATGCGTATGGGAGCGGGTGGGAGATTGGGGCGCACGTTTTCGCCGGCTTCTCGCAATATGGCGGAGACCCCGGCGGATCGCATTTCCAGATTGGAGTGAATCCGGCTGTGCCGAATTATTTGTGGGCACGGAATGACACCTGCGTGTCGCAGCGGCCGGGGCAGCCGATTCCTTCGCAGACCGGAACAGGCTGCACGGGCAATGCAACGCCAACCTCTTATATCAACGCCGCGGTGGGAACGAATGGCGTGCCGCAGATGTGGAATGCGGCGAACACGGCGCAGGGAATCAACTACTGGTATGGCGATCCGCAATACAACAACGTGACGGTGGTGCGCATGACCGATGGCAACACGACGGCGAAGGCGACGCTGCTGGGGAGCGCGAGTTGCAGCGGGAGCGGATGCCCGAAAAGTTTCAATACGTCGTCGACGGGGAGTGACCAGGCACGCTTCGTGAACGCGAATTCAACCATGATGTCAGTGAATTCGACGGGAGCGACGACTTGTGTTTTGCCGATTCAGTTGAATCATACGGTGAGTCCGCCGACGCTGGCGGTGCTGGCGGTTTCCGGGGCGGTGGGCACGTGCCTGCTTGGCGGGCCGTTTCAGGGGACGTGGAGCATCTCAAATCCGAATGTGTTGTGGTACATGTCGTGGTCGGGAGACACGACGGGGGCGAGCTGCGCGACCACTAATTCCGCACTGTGCAAGGCGACGTTCACTCCGACGAGCGGCGCCTACACGAGCGCTCCGACGGTGAGCAAGGTTTGGGAGTTCGCGCAGACTGGATGTTTGGGATCGAGCTTCGCGGCGACGTGGAATTCCGAGTTGCAGCTCTCGGCCGACGATAACTGGATCGCCGCGGGCTTTTCTAACAACGGCGGACAGGAAGGCGTGGGCGCGCACTATGTCGCTTACTACCAGAATTCTTCCGCGTCCTGCGCGGTGCTCGACCTGAATCCAGGGCTGGCTTGTTCGGTGGCTTCGTGTCCGTATTGGCCGGCGCCGGCCATCAGTGGAACTTCGGGATGGCCTTACTATGCGGGTCCGGTGCTGGGCGACCTGGCGGGGATTGGCGCGGTGGTGCACAACATCAACACGACGCAAAACACTTCGGGATACGCACACGTTTCGCTGGGACGTCCGGGAGTGGATGTGAGCGGAACGTGGTATCCGTATGTGGGCTCGACGACGGGATCATTCAAGAACACGTGGGCGTCGGGAACGACTTACAACCTGGCCGACACGGTGCTCTACAATGCCAGCGCGGGATTGCAGATTTATATTTCGCTGATTGCGTCGAACACGGGCAACAATCCGGCGACTGCGACCAGCGACTGGAAACTGGGGACATGGGTCTCGACCACGACGTATCCGAAGAATTCGGTGGTGCATGACGGGACGACTTATTACATTTCGACGGCGAGTTCCGGCAACCTGAATCTGCCGCCGTCGTCGAATGGCGGATCGTGGTCGCAGTTGGCTGAAGTGCAGGCGGGAACTTTTTGGACGGTTCCGTTGTGGGGGCATTTGATGCTCAACCTGCAAACCGGAACGCTGAACACGATGACGGTGCAGGCGGCCGGGCACAACTGCCAGGGCTACCAACACATCTGGAACAGCACGGGCACGGGAAATTATGCGGTGCGGAATTATGCGTCGAACTACGAGACTTCGTCGTATGCGAGGACGGCCAGCGGCGTCACATTCACCGCGAATGCGCTGTGCAGCTATGTGACTTGCACCAGCCGCGGGGCGTGGGCCTCGGGCACGACTTACAACCAGTACGACACGGTGACTTCCGGCGTTACGACTTATATTTCGATTCAAGGATCGAACACGGGCAACACACCGAGCTCGAGTTGCGTTTCCGCGGGAACTTGCCAGTGGTGGATGGCCCAACTGTTCTACACGGACCACGCGTCGTGCAATGCGATGGATGCCAGCGACCAGGCACCGATTTTCATTTCGACGGTTTACACGCAGGGAAACAGCTATCCGAGTTTTGGCTACGGAGAAGTGTTGGCGCAGAACTGCGCCACGCAGGACACAGCGGGCAGTAATCCGACTTCGTGCACGCAGGCGGACTGGCGGCGCTTCGCGCCGACCTGGGCGAGTCCTTACAACACGGAATATTTCAACGGGCAATATGCGATCGGGAGCGCGTCGACCGATGGGTTTTTGTTCTGCTGGGCGTCTTCGTGGCTGGAAACTCTAGGGACCGATTCCAGCGGGGGCCCGAGGAGCGATTTGTTCTGCGCGGTGGTGGGGGCTAATTAGGAGCGGGCTTCAGGCTTCGGCTAACGCGAATTGAGAGACGACCTTGGACCTTGGGCCTCGGCTTGGGCCTCAGGCTTCGGCCTGGGCGCGGCCGTTGTGGATGAGGTCCGACGGTCTGAGGTCGTATTGAAGAAGGTGGCACGCTGAGCGGGCGTGCCTTTTTCTTTGTATGGGCTTCGGACTGGGACTTCAGGCATCGTCCAAGATCCGGCTGGGCTGAGGTCTGAGGTCTGAGGGCTGATGGCTGAGGTCTGACGTCTGAGGCTTGGCGGTCGAGCGGCAGATAAGGAGAATGCGCGGTGAAGAAAACTGGGAGTTTTTCGAAAGCGGCGGTGGTGGTGGTTCTTTGCGGCACGCTGATGTGGACGGCTTGTTCGACGGCGTGGATCACACAGGCGGAAGAAATCGTGGCGGCGCTGATTCCGGCGGCTGCGAACCTAATCACGCTGATCACGGCTTTGCAGGGGAAGGGCGTGTCGGCGCAGGACTTGCAGACGATCCAAAGCTCGAGTGTGCAGGCGCAGACGGACCTGCAGCTAATCAATTCGCTGATCACGCAATATCAGCAGGCCGCGGATGCGGCGACCCAGGCGTCGCTGCTGACGAAGATCCTGGCGGCGATCGCGACGGTGCAATCGAACTTGAGCGCGCTGCTGCCGGCGCTGCACATTAGCGATGCGGCGACGCAGGCCAAGGTGACGGCGGTGATTGGCTTGATCTTGTCGGAGATGCAGTCGCTGGAGGCAATCGTTCCGCTGGTGCATGCTGGCGCATCAGCGGCGGAGGCGAGCGCGGCAGTGAGAACGGGGAAAGTGAAGCCGCCATTGCCGGCGGGCAAGTTTCGCGCGTCGTACAACGCGATCATGACGGCGAAGACGGGAAACGCCGCGCTGGATGGCGCTGCCGCGAAGTGCAAGCTGCATAGTCCGGGCTTCTGGCACGGCCTGGGCACGGCGATTGGGGAAACGAAGTTCGGACAGTAGAGAGCTTGGTGGAAAGTCCCGGGCAAGCCAGCAAAAAGTGCATAGGTCCTTCGCTGCGCTCAGGATGACAAGATTATTTCTAGCCACGAACTTACTAACCTACACAGGATGGGGAACCAGGTGACAATTTTGTGACGAGCGATCTTTATCTGCTACAGCAATTCGGGATGGTGCTCGACCACAAACTGGGCGATAACACCGTGCGGGATTGGCTGATCTCGAGGCTGCTGAAAATCCGTCCGAAGAAGGGCAGCTTGACGTGCTTGCGATTGAACCGGGCGCAGCAGGAATATTCGCGGAAGTGCAGCCGCCGGAACATTGTGCTGAAGGCGCGGCAGCTGGGGATCACAACGTACGTGGCGGCGCGTTATTTTGTTCAGACCATCACGCGTCCGGGGACGCTGACGGTGCAGGTGGCGCACAACGAAGAATCGGCCCAGGCTATTTTCAGGGTAGTGCATCGCTTCTGGGAGAAACTGCCCAAGGCGCTGCAGGAGGGCGCACTGGTTCGATCGCGCGCCAATGTCCGCCAGATTGTGTTTCCGAAACTGGACAGCGAGTATCGCGTGGAAACGGCGGACGACAATGCGGGGCGGGGGATGACCATCCATAACTTGCATTGCTCGGAGGTCTCCCGCTGGCCCCGCAACGGTTTGGAAACGCTGGCGTCGCTGCGTGCGGCGGTGGTTCCGGACGGAGACATTGTTCTGGAATCCACCGCCAACGGGGCGGCTGGCGTGTTTTATGAAGAGTGGCAGAAAGCCGCGGAGTCCGGCTACACGCAGCATTTTTTTCCGTGGTGGTATGAGGCGCAGTATCAGGAGGAGAAGTGGCAACCGCAACCGCCGACTGAGGAAGAAAAGGAATTGGTGGTTAGGTGCGGGCTGAGTGAGGCGCAGATCGCCTGGCGGAGGATGCGGTGGAGAGATTTGCGGAAGCTGGCCGCGCAAGAATATGCCGAGGATCCGGTGGCTTGTTTTCTGGCTTCGGGGGAGTGCGTGTTTGATTTGGAGGCGGTGGAACAGGCGTCGACGCGCGCGGGGCAGGCGGAGTCGGAGGATAACGGGCGCATGATGACGTGGTTTCCTCCGAGCAAAGGGAGGCAGTACGTTATTGGAGTGGATACGGCGGGCGGAGGGTCGGAGGGAGACTATTCGTGCGCGCAGGTGATCGAGCGCAGTCTGGGATTGCAGTGCGCGGAGTTGCATGGACACTTTCCTCCGTTTGAGCTGGCGCGGAAAGTGGCCGCGCTCGGCCGTACATTTGAATCGGCGCTGGTCGCGGTAGAACGGAATAATCATGGCTATGGCGTGCTGGCGCATCTCAAGGAGTTGAATTACGAAAACATTTTTCAGCAGAGCGGGCAGGATGGATGGCTGACTTCGGCGGCGAGCCGGCCGGCGATGATTGAGAATCTGGCGGCGGTGCTGATGGCGAAGCCGGGGCTGTTTCACAGTCCGCGGCTGCTGGGAGAGTTGCGGACGTTTGTGCGGCATGACGATGGGAATGCCGCGGCCGCCGATGGCGCGCATGACGATTGCGTGATGGCGATGGCGGTCGCGCTGGCGGTGCGGCGGGAGGATGCGGGGCGAGTGGCGCGGCGGGGCGCGATGGGGATGGGGAGCTTGGTGGTGGGGTGAGAAAAGCGGGCTTCGGGCTTCGGCTTTCGGCTCGGACGCGTTGGTTGGATGTCACTGACTTTTCGGCGTGAGTTCGGGTATGATGTGCGGCTTTGTGTGGGGTCGGCTTTCAAAGAGTCGAGCTTACGCTCGACGGACAGCCGAGGGCGGCTGTCCCAACATTTGTATTTGTTTCCACTGACATCAACGTGGCGGTTAGTGCGGTCCAACACGTGAGAAGGATGCGGGGCGGGGCGCAGGGACACTTGATGCGCTGCTCGGATGGAAACTTTTATGTGGTGAAGTTCCGCAACAATCCGCAGCATCTGCGGGTGCTGGCCAACGAGATGCTGGCCACGCGACTGGCCGAGCGCGCGGGGCTGCCGGTGCCGGCGACGGAAGTGGTGGAAGTGGAAGACTGGCTGGTGGAGCATACGCCGGAGTTGCATATCCAGCTGGCGCATAACACGATTCGATGCCAGGCGGGACTACAATTCGGGTCGCGGTTTGTGGTGAGTCCGCTGGAGGGGCAGGTGCTGGATTATCTTCCGGTGGAGATGCTGGACCGGGTGCGCAACCGCGAGGCGTTTGCCGGCATGCTGGTGGTGGACAAATGGACGGGCAATGCGAACGGGCGGCAGGCGGCGTTCTGGAGAAAGTCGCGGGAGCGTTTGTACACGGCCTCGTTTATCGACCAGGGATATTGCTTCAATGCGGGGGAGTGGACGTTTCCGGATTATCCGCTGCGCGGAGTGTATGCGCGGAATGAAGTGTATGAAGATGTGCGGGGATGGGAGTCGTTTGAGCCCTGGCTCTCGCGGATCGAAAAAATGGAAGCGGATGTGGTGTGGGCGCTGGTCAACGCGATTCCTCCGGAGTGGTATAGCGGCGAGTGGGACGAGTTGGAGAAGCTGGCACAGGCTTTGATTGCGCGGCGGGGCGCGGTGCGGGAATTGATTGAGGCGTTTCGAACGTCGCCGCGGAGGCCGTTTCCGGCGTGGATGGAGCACTAGTTTCACGACGGGGGCCATGCGAAGGCGAAGCGATGTCAAAATCCCCACCCTCTCGCAAAATGCGCGAGAAGGATGGGGCACCCGCTGATTCTTAACTGATGGCGGAAAAAAGAAAACTCGAATTTTTCCTGCTGCGGTATGTGCCGGACGCGGTCAAGGGAGAGTTTGTGAATTTCGGGCTGATGGCTCTGGGGGAGGGGCCCGATGGTGTGGAATTGATTGATGTGCGCTTCACGAGAGATTGGAGCAGGGTGTTGTGTCTTGATCCACAGGCGGATCTGGATGTGTTGTCGGGTCTGCAGAAAGAGATTCAGCAGGAGATCGGCCGCAAGAAAGATGAACTGACGTTGCTGAAGAAGATGGAAGATTCGTTTTCGGGCCTGGTTCAGCTTTCTCCCGTTCTGCCGGCGTTGACGGCGCGGACGGCGGTTGAGGAAATCGAAGATGCGGCGAGGATTTTTCTGGAGACTCCGAAGCTGAGCCGACGACGAGAGCCGACGGGGCGGCGGAAGATTCTGGAGACGATGCGGGATGAGTTCGAGAAGGCGGGAGTGCTCGGACTTTTGGATGCGGTTCGTGCGGAGCCGTATACGAAGCCGGGGGATCCGTTTGAGTTTGACTTTGGATACCGGTTCGGTAGTGAGATCAAGTTGTTTCATGCGGTGTCGATGCGGGCGAGCGTGGATTCGGCGGTGATGCTGGCGGCGAGGTATCCGAAGATTGTGCCGGTGATGGCGCAGATCACAGAGACTACACCCTTGCTGACCGCTGTGGTTGAGGCGGAGTTGGATCGGACCAGGAGCAAAATTGGGTTTGCTTTGGAAATGATGGAGGAGAGCGGGATTCGAGTGTCGACGACTGGGGAGATGGCGGGGATTGCGGAGATGGCGCGGCGGGAGTTGAGGGCGTGAAATGGCAATTGATAGTTGCCGACATTGTGTTCTTGTCGCCTTCAGTGGCGTTGATGTTGGGATGGTTCACTAAGCCAGGCCTGTGCTGTTGCATAGGTCCTTCGCTTCGCTCAGGATGACAAGCAAGGGGAGGGTTGGAGGGTGAAGTAGAAAGGTTGAGTTCGAACCAGCTCCGCTGAGGCGGGGCTTTTGTTTGGGCGGATTCCGGTTCAGCCACATGGGCACTGAAGAGCGCAGACGTAGTCAAAATCCCCACCCTCTTGCAAAATGCGCGAGAAGGGTGGGGCACCCTCGGGATTTCTGGTATCGGGATTTTCGGTAGAGGACACATCATGACAATTTCAGAGACGTTGCGCGGCGCTTTGCGCCGGATGGCGGGAGTGTCTGCTGGGGCCCTGGGCGGGCTGTTTGCGGGCGAGCCTTCGGACGAGAAGCTGGCTAAGAGGCGGCGGACTTCGGCGCTGCCCTCGATCTTTAACTCTTACGGGCCGCTTAGCGATGCCATGCCCAAGCCCACGCCGTATAACTTGCGGCGGTTTTCGGAGACGCCGATTGCGCGGCGGGCGATTAACTGCATTAAGGATCGCATCGCGGGCATGCGCTGGCGGGTGCAACCGCGGCAGGGGCATGCGCTCGAGGCGCTGCCCGACGGCGCGCAGCGGTTGCGGATTCTCACGGACAACTTTGAGGCGCCGAATCCGGATGATTCGTTTCGTTCGTTCGCCGAGCAGGTGCTGGAAGACGTGATTGTCGGGGGGTTCGGCGCGGTCGAGGTGCAGGCCACCGGAGATTCGTCGCGGCCGCTGGTGCTGTGGCCGGTGGATGGGGCTTCGATCCGGATGAATCTGGAGTGGGACGGATCGCCGAGCGGGCAGCGCTACATGCAGGTCAACGATCAGTCGGGTGCGAATTCGCAGATCAAGCTGGATGACGATGAGCTGATTTATATCCGGCTGAATCCGCGAACGCACACGCCGTTTGGCTTGGGCCGGCTGGAAGTGGCGTTTGAAACGATCAACGCGTTTTTGGGCGCGCATCGTTATGCATCGCGGCTGGCTTCGAACACGGTAGTGCAGTACGCGCTGTGGCTGCAGGATTTGACGCCGGAACATCACGAGCGGCTGATTCGCTGGTGGCAGGACGAAATCGAGGGCACGGGGCGAGTGCCGATTTTGTCGGTGGAGAGCAAGCCGGAAGTTTTGCGGTTTGGCGGAGGCACTGACGCTGACTTGCGGTTGCAGTGGCAGGAATTTTTGTTGCGCATTGTTGCCGACGCTTTTGATCTGCCTCCGTTCTACCTGGGCGTGGAGCGGGATGTGAACCGGTCGACGGCGGAAGAATACAACGACCTGGCGTTCCGGCAGGCGATTGTGCCAACCGCACGGCTGCTGGCCGAGTATCTGACGCGGGATGCGATTGCGAAGAAGTTGGGATGGACGGATCTGGAGTTTGTGTTTGCCGATGTGGAGACGACTGATCCGTTGGAGGAGGCGCAGATTCAGCAGATCTTGCTGCAGACGGGAGTGCTGACGGTCAACGAGGTGCGGCGGATGCGGGGGTTGCCGGAGCTGCCGGCGATCGGAGAGTGACGTTTTATTCGGCCTTCGGCTTCCTGCCGATAAGTCCCACTTCTCGCAAAGGACGCGAGAAATGGGGCACCCGGTGAAAGTCAAAATCCCCCCCCCTCTCGCAGAATGCGCGAGAAGGATGGGGCACCCGGCTGACTAAACCACAGAGGACACAGAGGCGCACAGGGTAAACACAAGGTCCTTCGACTACGCAGGCGAGTCGCTTCGCGGCTCGCACTGCTTCGCTCAGGATGACAGGAACTGAAAGACGGGGGAGTGATGACGATTGAATTGGAGAGTATGGGGATTGCGATGCCGGAGGTGGAGGGGCATCCGAATCGGGAAGGGTTTTGTGGTGTATTGACGCTGGTCGATGTTGCTTCGCAGCGACCTCCGTCGGGATCGCGGGGACATCAGGTGGTGCTGACGCGGGCGGCGGCGGAAGCGGCGCTGCCTTCGCTGCTGGGGATGGCGCTCGATTATGCGCCGTCGTATGACCGGCATGACATGCGGCGCAAGGTGGGCGTGATTACGCAGGCGGATGTGGTCGGACAGAATCTGGAGATCGGTGGGTATTTGTTTGCGCGGGATTTTCCGGAGGTGGTGAAGAAGATTGCGGAGTCGGGACGGCGGGGGAAGGTGGCGAGTCTGTTGCCGTTGAGAGCTCGCGCTGCGAGCATTTGTGCCGGGATGGAGGTATCTGGCGGTGCACGCAGCAGCCGAGCTTCACTCGGCATGAACCCTTCGGCTTCGCTCAAGGCAGGCTCGCAAGAGTGCCCGTTCCCACACAATCAGTGCCCGTCCTCGGATGACGGATCACTTTCTACTTTGGCGAAGCGGTTGCTGCATTTGACGATCGCACTCCGGGGTGGGGCGCCGGATCGAGAGGAAGAGGATGACGAAGGGCTCCAGGCGTCGCGCGCGCAGAGCCTGCTGGCAGAAGATGCGGGGCTGGGAATGTCTTACGAGGTGACCGGCGTGGAAATGGTGAGCGCGCGGGCGCGGGTTTGGACGCTGACCAAGGTGATGTTTACCGGGGCGGCGATTCTTCGGCGCGATAAGGCGGCTTATCGCGACACGTGGATTGAGTTGGAAAGCCAGCAAATAGATTTGGGCAGGCAAGTCAGCCGGTGAAATCACCGGGAAGGAGAAAGCATGAACGAAGAAGTGATGCAGCAGTGGATGGCGACAGCAGAACGGCTGGCGAATGCGGCCGAGGCGTTGGATCGCGTGCTAGGGAAGATGGAACAACAGCAGGAAGTGTTGAGCAACAAAGTGGACCGGATCGTGGCGGCGGTGGATGAGCGCCCGCTGTACGAGCCGGAATGCGGGGAAGGAAATCGGCAGCTAATGGAACGTGTGGCCGAGCTGGAAAAATCGAATGCCGATCTGAAGGCGCAGGCGTCACGAATGACGCGGAAGACGCTGCCTTCGTCAGTTTCGGCGATTCTGGCCAAGAGCTTTGAGGCGGGGACCGAGAAGCTCGACCGGGCCGTGCTGGACAAGACGCTGCAGAGCTTGAGCGTGGAACAGCGGATAGCGGTGAAGGCGGAGTTGGCGCGGGCGGGGATGATCGAGTAGCGGGCTTCGGCAAAGATGGGCACGACTTGGTCGTGCCTTTTTTCGTTGGGGGTCGATTGGGAGTGGTCTGCGTCCGGCGGGGTTCGGCCAGGGTTCGAAAAGAGAACTCCTCTCGAGGCCGTTGCCGGCTGCGGGCGGACCCGGGGTCTTTCGACTTCGGAGTTGCTTTACTTTCGTGAAGCAACTCCTGCGCTCAGGATGACAAGGACGTGGGAAAGGAAACAGCGGAATCAACTTTCATTCGCGGCAAGACTTTGCAGGAAATACGTCGGGAAAAATCAAAAGAGGAGAACACATGAAAGGACAATTTGTAGATCTGTTTGCGGCGGCGGATTTTATTGGGCCTGGGGCCATTGAAATTGAACGGTACCAGACGGAGATTTTCGACATCGTGCGGCGGCGAGGCGTGTTCGGACAAAGGATCAAGCAGGTGCCGGCCACCGGGCATCCTTCGCGATTCTTTGAGGAGACGGCGATTGCGGCTCCGACGGCGGCGCAGGGGTTCATGGACCCACGCAACATCGCGCCGACGGTGCAGGCGCCGACGCGGGTTGAACTGGCGGTGCCGTTGAAGGCGCTGGTGTCGCAGATCAACTACAACCTGTTCGATCTGGAAGTGACGGCACAGCAAAGCCAGTTCGCGTATTTGCAGGCGAAGGACCTGGCCGACGCAGTGGACGGACTGCTGCGAGCTCACGATGTGGCGCTGTGGAACGGCACGGACACATCACTGAGCGCGCCTACCACGACGCAGTATTTCGGAGCGATCGGGCAAATCGAAGCAGGCGGAAACACGGTGACGGTCGCGAAGAGCACTGGCAACATTGTGCAAACCTTCAGGACCGCCGTTGCTCAAATGGTATCGAACTCGTCGTACCAGGTGCGGCCGACGGCGATTTACGCCAACCCGATGCTGCTGGATCTGATCGACCAGGAGATGAAGGCGGAGTTCAACGTCGTGATGGACACGGTGGAGATTACGGGCGGATTCCGAGTGAAAGCACTTTCGACTCAGGCCGGCGATCTGCCGCTGATTCCGGAGTGGGCACTGGGGTACACCGGGACAATCGGTTCTGGAGCGGTGTTGCCGGCATACATCGTGACCGAGGACCTGATCGAGTATCACTGGCTGACCGATCCGAACCCCCGAGTGTTCAAGCTCGGGCTGCCCAGTGCGTTGACGCAGCAACAAGTGGTGGTGAAGTTTGGCGCACCCGTGGTGAAGGGGGCGAACTTCGCGCACTACGAAGTGAAGGTGACGGACTAGGAAATCAGTGGCCAGGGGTTAGTGGCTAGGGTGAGGAAGGCGTCGTTGGGCGTTGGTCGTTGGTGGTGCGTGAACTAACCACCGACGACGACGACCAACGACATTTTTGCGCCAAAGAGAAATCACTTATGAATTATCTGGATACGACCGAGTACCTGACGTATGGACTGGATGCGGCGACCGACTCTTCGTGGATCACGGCGGCATCGGCGGTGATTGACGCGCACTGCCGGCGGATGACGCTGGGAGTGAATCAGTATGAAGAGCGGTTGAAAATGCCGCCAGAGTTGAACACGGTGCGGGTCAGCTACCTGCCGCTGGCGACGGTGGCGCCGGCGACTACCGCAATTGTTTCGCTGCAGGGGCGGTATGGTATCCCGCGGCGCGGCGAGTGGCCATTTCCCGAGTTAAGCCTGGAGTTCGCGCTGGTGTTCGCGCTGCCGGGAATGTGGACAACGATTGATCCAACCACGATCGACATCTGGCCGAGCAGCGGCGAGCTGACGTTTCCGGTGAACGCGCTGGGCTTGTTTTTCAATGAAGTGGATGTGGTTTACAACGCGGGATGGAGCACGATCCCGACACCAGTGAAGGTGGCGTGCGCGCAGATTGTGAAGAACGCGCAGGCAACGCCGGCGTTGAATGTGAAGTCAGGCCAACTGGACCGAATGCGCCTGGAATATTTCGGGGGCACACTGGTGGACGAGATGGTGGCCAGCCTGCTGGCGCCGTATGTGTCGCAGAAGGGCGCGTAGCTGACGCGACGTGAGCCGTGTGTGGCGAGTGGCTGAATGCTTCAGTGGATTGCCGGGAGGAAATTATGGGAGGCGGAATCTGCGGGGCCGCGCTGGTGAGGGCGGCAAACGCGATGTTGCAAGCGCTGGGCGGAAGTCAAGTGAGCGTTGTGCTGCCGGCGACTGCGACGGCGAGCGACGCCGGGGGGCAACTGGGCCTGGTGGATCCGGGAACGCAGGAAATCATTGTGGCGCCGGTTGTGGTCAGAAATCTGACGACGGGAAATCTTGGCCCGCGAAGAAGAATTGAGTTCACGTTGCCGGCGTCGGCGATCGCGGATCAGTTGCCGGTCCTGGGGATGGGAACGGCGGAGGAATTCTTCGAGGCGGCGCTGGGGTTGATGTACGGCGCGGACTTGTTTCACATCGAAGCGGTGGCGCCGGAGAACTTTGCGGGGACGGCGTATTTCTATGTGGTGACGGCGGTGGAGTGAAAAGAAGCTCTTAGCCATTAGCTCTTAGCTTTCAGCTCAAACCCTTGCTGCACGCAGCCAGGCAGCGCTATTCAGATCGCGATGCAGCAATAGCAACAGCTGTCGCACAACAGGCAACTCTTAAGTTGGGAGCTCCAAGCTAAAGGCTAAGAGCTAACAGCTAGAAGCTGGTTTTCATGCAATTTGCCAAAGATAGTTTTTTTCTTGCGCTGCAGCAGCGGCTGGGCGCGCTGAATCCGGGGCGGACGGTCACCATCAACGGGGCGACGGTGCCGGCGGTGCTGGTGGTGGAGAATCTGATGCCGGCGGCGGCGGACCCGCAACCCAACACGTTTTATCTGGAGTGGGGAGCGGCGAAGGTGGTGGATGGGCACGCTGGCAACGCGGCGCTGATGAGCCTGGCCTGCGTGATCTCGTACTTCAGTCTGGGAACGGTTCCAAGCATGGTGGATCGCGGGCGCTTGCTGGGGCAACTGGATGACGAACTGCTTGGCATCTGCCAGCCGCCGAACACGGAGAAAACGGATTACACGCAATCTCCGAGCGCGGATTTGGGTACGAGCGTTTTCTGGAGCCAGCCGGCATTTGACGAAGCGCTCACCGAAGGCGTGGAGAGTGACACGACGTCGTATCAAACGGGGCGGACGGCGCGCCGATTGTTCTACACGCAAGCCTTCCAGGACGGGCGTGTGGCGCGCAGAGTGAAGCTAACGATTTTCTTCTTCTCGGAGGTGACGCTGCTATGAGCACTTCTCCGTTACGAGCGGCGATGGTTCCGGTGTCGCGGCAGATGCGTGCGTATTTTGCGCCGGTGAACCGGACCACGGAAACGCCAACCATATTTGATCCGGGAGTGTATGGAGCATTCCCGCTGGACTCGCCGCCCGCGCCCTGGCTAGACCTGGGATGGATTGACAGCTTCGAGCGCCTCTACGACACGCCGACGAATGGGGTGCGGGCGGGCAACAACGATTTGGCGGCGCTGCAATTTCGGGGTCCGCTGGAAGCACGGGTGGAGTTCGACTTCCGGGAGTGGGGCAAGTTGCAAATGGCGCTGGCCTGCGGATCGGAACACATGAACGTGCTGGCGCCGGTGGGAAGCGCAACGCCGGCGCCCTCGGGCGGAACGCCGTTGCCGGGGGTGGCGGTGCTGGCGGGATCGACGGCGAGCGAAATTGTATTCGGAGCGGGCGCGGTGGGCAGGTTTCCGGCGGGAACATTGATTGCCGTCGATGTGGATTATGCGCAAGAGACGGGTTATGTAGGGTCGGGCATCGCGGCGGCGTACGTGAGCAATGCGGCGGCTGTGAATCACGACGTGAACTATGTGCGGCGCGTGACGTTCAACGTGGGCCGAGTGGTGGAAGTGACGGCCACGGCGGTGGTGTTGTCGCAGCCGCTGCTGGCGGGGGCGCCGGCGGCAGGCGCGTCGGCGCAGGCGGTGGTGGCGTTTGTGGATCGAGAGGGCGGATCGTTTTTTCAGGAGTGGTCGGCGCTGTTTGTGGTGGAGCAGGAATCGGGCGGGAGAGTCTGTTTTTACTATCCGCGGTTGAGTCCGAATCCTGGGGGGGCGGCGAAGGGTTCGATTGCATTGGGTAAGACGGGTGTGGCCGGCGGGTTTGTGCGCGAAGAGTTGGCCAACGTCGCGAAGCCACTGTTTGCGATTTCGTTGCGGGCGTCGTTTGTGGCGCTGCCTTCGGTGGATCCCAATGATGGGCAGACGGTGCTTTGTTATCGAAGTTATTTTCCGGCGGCGATGGCGGCGGTGTATTAGGCGGGCAGCTTTCAGCCATCAGCTTTCAGCCCTCAGCTAAACCCAACCACAGAGGGCACGGGTAGAGAGCTGGCGTACTGAGCTACGGGGATCGATCGGCTGACGGTAAGAAAAATCAACATTGGGGGCTAAAGCCCAACGTGCTTTTACACGACTTACGCGGCCCTAAAGGGCCGCTCTTCCACACGTGACGACTTACACCATGAAACTAACGATTGACAATTTGCAGGGGGCGGGTGCGCTGGATTATACGGGCGCGTTTGACGGTACGGTCGCGCCGAAGGTGGTGAGGAAGCTGAACAAGCCTGCGACCCTGACGCTGGGTTTGGTGGCGAACTCGGGGGGCTTCGTGGTGCCGGCGGTTGGGGCGCGCGTAATTTTAGCGAAGGCGAACGGAAACGAAGTGTTTACGGGATACCTGACGCAGGCTCCGAAATGCGAGTACCTGGGGTGGGGTCAACAGATTCCTGTGTATCGATATGACCTGGTGGCGGAAAGTGATGAAGTTCGGCTCGATCAGAAGGCGCTGCCGAACCGCTCGCCGTTTGTTGAACGGAGTGCAGGCGCGGCGCTGCAGCAACTGGCTCAGGATTTACTTCCGGGAGGGTTTGACACCAGCGCGGTCGCGAATGTGGATACGCTGGCGGCGTATGCGGTGAATCCGCAGAAAAAGTTTTCTTATCATGCGGCGGAGATTGCGCTGGCGGCGCGGGCGAGCTACCGGGCGATGAATGGAGCACTGACGCTGGCGGGAGTGGGAGCGGCGAGTTATGCGCTGAATGAGAGTGATGCCAACTTTTCGCCGGGCGGATTGGAGCTGACCAATCCCAACCTGCTGATGAATCAAGTGCAGGTGATTGGACTCGATGAACCGAAGGATTATGTGCGGGATTATCTGGTGGGCGATGGGCTGAGCCTGAAGTTTTATCTTTCGCAGAAGCCGTTTGCGCAAAGCAAAGCGGCGATGATCGACGAAGAATTTTTGGGAACGGCGCTGGATGCGACGACCTGGGCGGTGAACGATCCAGCGGCGGCGATTTCGGTGGTGGCACAGACTCTGCAGGTGGCGGGAGGAACTGGCCACGATGGGCAGACTACGGTGAGCTTTCTGGAGCAGATTGAGTTGGGCGGGGCGGTGGAGTTGCAGCATGGAGACGTGAGTTTCGCAGCTTCGTCGCAGGGCGTGCTGGGAGGTTTGTACGCGGGAGCGGTATCGGTGGCTAACTGTCTGGCGGGATTTCAGATCACGCCGGCGGAGTCAGGATCGTACATTCAGGCATTGATCAGCGGGTTGCCGACCGGGTCTGCGATCACAACGACAGCCGGACACCGCTACGTTTTGACTACGTACCTTTACTCGATGGAAGTTTACCGCTCGCAGCAGACTTACCACTCTTCGCTGCATCCGGCGGGAGCGGGTTGGGGCGGGGCGGCGGTTCCGGCGGATGTGCGATTCGTGCTCGAAGTGCAGGATGTGGATCCGTCGAACCCGGCAACGCTGGTCGCTCCGGGCACGGTGCTCTACGACGGAGTGATCACCGGGGCCGCGGGTTTCTGCACTTATGCCCTGGTGAACGCAGCGAGCATGCAATGCAGCATTGCCTACACCTATGGGGCGCATATCTCGCTGGCGTTGGTTCGCACCGCGTTGCCCAGCGCGAGTTATGTGACGCAGCTGGTGGGGTCGCTGTCGGATGGAGCGGAGTGCGCGGTTACGAGCTCGCCGTCGCTGGACTTCTATCCGCAGTATGTGCCGGCTTTGAATGAACTGATTGTAGTGAGCTATCGCGGGTCGGGGCGAGCGGCGGCGGAAGTGCGAAATGCGGCCAGCGTGGCCGGGTTGCAGAGTGGATCTGACGATGGGACGCGCGGCGCGGTGCGGGACGTTAAAACTCCGGCCGCGCGCACGGAAGCGGATTGCGAGAACGCGGCGCTGGCGATTCTGGAAGATGCGGGCGGCCAAGCGTGGTCGGGCACGTACCAGACGTGGAGCGATTTTCTGCCTGGGGCAGCGGCTGACATTTTTCCGGGAGATGCCATGGCGGTGAATGTGCCTTCGCGAGGCGCGGCGTTTACGGCGATTGTGCGGCAGGTGGAGATTCAGGTTGCCGATCCGGCGGATGATCGCGGGTTGTACAAAATCGAGTTCGCGAACGATCTGGCCGCGCCGCTGGCGATGCAATCGGAAGCCACGTTGACGACCGTGCCGCTGCAGGACCTGCCTCCGCTGCTGGCGACGACACAAGTGGGGGCGTATTACCAGGTGAACCTGACGGACGCGCAGATCACGGCGGTGACTTCGACGACGGTGTCTGTGGATATCGGGATGGCGCCGCCGAGCGGTTGCGGGGTTGAGGTCAGGGCCCACGATTATGGATGGGGACAATCCAACGACCGGAATTTGCTGGGCCGGTTCAGCGGGCAGACTTTTACTCTGGCACGGCTGGCGCGAACTCAGAATTATTTTTTGCGGCTGTATGATTCCTCTTCGCCGCCACGGTATTCGCGATATTCGGCGGCGCTGCATGTGGATTATCCGCTTTAGATGATCCTAGCTCAGCTTTAGGACACCAGGGATGAAGGGATACGGTATGGAACTCACGGGGAAGGAATTGTCGGCACTGCGGATGATGGATGGTGAGTTTCAGCGCGAAGTGCTGGACAAGCTAGCGCGCCTCGAGACCAAGATGGACACGTTGGTGGGAAGCGCGCAGCCGGGGCGTATGCGGATGGCGGAAAATAAAATTGAGGTGCTGGAACGAAGCGAAATGCGTAACAGCCTGCACAATCGAGTGGTGAATGCCACGATCAGCGCGGCGATCGGGCTGATCATTGCGTTGCATAAGTACTGGTTCAGGTAGCGGCCTATTCGTTTTGGGGCGGCGAACTGAAGAAGGAGCCCTCAGGGCTAGAGTCCGAGGCATGGTTGCGGAGCTTAGGGGCCCGGCTGCAAACCGTGCCCTTCCAGGATATGGATGAGGGCTCATCATGCCAGCAGCATTCGGGGAAACATCAATCGAGGAGAAGAAATGGATTTCATACAGCAGCTATTGCGCGGGATTTCGTTCGTCCCTGCTCTGGTCACCGGAATTGAAGGGCTCTTCGGGAGCAAATCTGGGGCTGAAAAAAAAGATGCGGCGATGTCGTTTCTGGAGAACGCGCTGGCGATGTCGGATGCGATTGCGGCGCGTGAGATTGTGAATCCGGAGCAGTTCAAGGACGGGATTTCGAGAATTATCGATGGAGTGGTGCAGTGCATGAATGCGTCGGCGTGGAGGAAGGGCAGCTCTCAGCCTAGCACGCAGGTTTGAGGCTCGTCAGCAAACGAGGGCTGAAGCCCGTCACATCCACAGAAGCTCAACGCGGCCCTAGAAGGGCCGCTCTTCCACTCATTCTTCCATGGCGGCGTATCCTTCGTGCGACTTCGGTCCAACGTTTAGCCGACTTCTTCGTTCCAGGTTTCGAGATTCTTTTTTACTTGGGCCATGAACTGGTCGGCGACGGCGCCGTCGATCAGGCGGTGATCATATCCGAGCGTGAGATGGACGACGCTGCGGATGGCGATGGAATCGTTGCCTTCTTTGTCGGTGATTACCAGCGGCATTTTCGTGATGCCACCGACGCCCATGATGGCGGAGTTGGGCTGATTGATAATCGGCAGGCCGAAGACGGCGCCGAACTGGCCGGGATTGGTGATGGTGAAGGTTGAGCCTTCGACGTCTTCGGGCTTGAGCTTTTTGGTGCGGGCGCGCTCGCCGAGGTCGGTGATGCCACGCTGCAGGCCGAGGAAGTTTAGGTCTCCGGCGTTTTTGAGGACGGGGACGATGAGCCCCCAGTCGAGGGCGACGGCGATGCCGACGTTGATTTGACGGTGGTAGCGGATGCTCTCGCCTTCGACCGAAGCGTTGATGATGGGCCACTGCTGCAGGGCGATGATGGCGGCGCGGACGAAGAAGGGCATGAAGGTGAGGCGGACACCGTGACGCTGCTCGAATCCGGATTTATTTTTGGCGCGCAGGTTGACGATGCGGGTGAAATCCACTTCGTACATGCAGTGGACGTGGGCGCTGGTGCGGCGCGACTCGATCATGTGCCTGGCGATGATCTTGCGCATGTTCGTCATGGGGACGAGGTCGCCAGGGTAAGGTGCGGGAGCCGGGGCTGCGGCGGGACGGGCAGCTGGCTGAGACGTGGGTGCGGGAACTGGGGCGGACTGCGTCGCGGCAGGCTGCGCTGACGACTGGTTCTCGATGAAAGCCATGATGTCTTGCTTGGTGATACGGCCGCCGAGTCCGGTGCCGGAGATTTGCGAGAGGCTGATGCCGTGTTCGCGCGCGATCTTGCGGACGAGCGGGGAGGAGCGGGCTTCGTCGTCTTCGTCCCGGGTATCCGCGGAGGTTGGCGTGGGGGCAGGAGGTGGGCTGGGTGCGGCTTTCTTTTCTTCTTTTTTCTCTTCTGGTTTTTTCTCGGGAGCTGCGGGCGCTGGCTTGGAGGGCGCCGCAGCGGCGGCTTCGCCGTCGGCGGCGATAGTGCCAACGACTGTGTTCACCCCGACTGTGGTTCCTTCGGCGACTTTGATTTCGCGCAGTACGCCGGAGGCGGGGGCGGGGATCTCGGCGTCGACTTTGTCAGTGGAGATTTCGAACAGAGGCTCGTCGCGCTGCACTTTGTCGCCAGGCTTCTTGAGCCACTTGGTAATAGTGCCTTCCACGATGGACTCGCCCATCTGGGGCATGATGATGTCAGTCGGCATGATCTCCTTCCATAGGGCCCGCGTTATTAGTCGGGGGCCGACGCAAACGTTACATTATAGCGGGTGGGGGATTGGTGGTGGAAACCGACGGGAGCCCGCGTCCTAACACCGCGTGAAAAGCTTGGTGGCGGCCTCGGGAAGAAAGGCTGCCAGTTCGTATCTGAACCGGCTTGTCTTTCTCCGCGGCTTCACAGGGCACCTGCAGACTGGAGTTGTAGATCGCGTTTGCAGCATTGAAGAATTGGTGGCCGTCCAGAGGATTTAAGGCCAACCTCTGGGAATGTGCCTACATCATAAAGACTGCCATGCGTTGATGTGTGGGTTCGGCAACCACTCCGCTCAGTTGTGATCCCTATCATCCACATAATGGGTTTCGCGGTTACCAAAGGGTGCGGGTTGCCGTCTAAAAGACCTAGAAGGGCTGCGCCGTTGGATACTTGCACTTGGCTCAGTTTGGGAATCATACTTGACAGGTCTTGGGTAATTATGATAAACAGCTTGCTTTCCTTCCCCTCGTTGTTGAAACTATCGTCATATAGAAACATCCAAGAATGCAGGCAAGTGATCGGCGGTCTGAGGACTGGACCTTTTGGATACAGGTGCGCTCGGCTCTTTCGAGGGTTGTTGCGCTTCTCATCTTTTTGCTGGCCCATAAGTTGCTCAACGTCGCACTGGAATGGACCGTACCACACAATCTGACCAATGGCGTCTTGTGGTTGGAGGACATTGCGTATGCTGCATTCTCAGTTATATACGCTGCCTTGGTGATCGAAATGGTTGTTGTGTTTATTCCGGCACTCCGGTATCGGCTGTATCCGGGGGAGCAAGGGCGGGGACCGTTAGGGGAAACTAAGGATGTCGACGCAAACCGTAAGTTACGAGGTCGAAGCGAAGCAGAAGACTGAGGCTGAGTGCGTTCGCCGCATCACGCCTCCGTCGCTCAAGGACATATCCTTGCTAAGGCTTATAGAGCGATGCGCTACGCTTTTGCCGATGTTGCTTCTCTTCTCGGCCATTGGTTGTTTAATTGGTCATTACCTTCTATTGGTGCCGCTCGACCGCCTAGGCGTAGTAGTGTCCGTGCCGATGGTAGTCGGCTTTCTCCTCGTAAAGTGGACTATGTGCGCCTTTCCGTTTAATCCTAAAGAGGCGCGGAAACACAAGATGCCACCGGTTGCATTCCGGTTCTTCGCCTTTGTGACGATTATTTCCGCTGTGCTGAGCATAAGTTTTCTTCTGTCGTCTCCAGCCTACTACCTGTTAGGGTGGGGAGATTTAGGCGATGGGGCGCTGAAGTCTGCTGCTGTCGGCTTCGGTGTAGCCCTCTTGGCATTGATTGGCGCTTTTCAGCAAGTGGGGGCGGGGGAATTGTTGGCCTTGTTGGTGGGGGGCCTGTGGAGAATGGCTATTCTTTTTTTGTTGCCCCGGCTCTTCGTTAGTCGGTTCCATCACGGCGGCGGCGCTGCTGCTGGCGTTTGAGTTTCCCTCTGTCGGATTTAGGCACGACCCCGAACCCTCGGAGTCGTGCCTTTTCGTTTTCAGCAACGCTCTATTAGAGGACTTCTCGGGCGCTAGTGCTTATGGGTTTCCTTTTTCTCGTTTTCTTTCTTCTCGTCGGCGGCGGGGGCGGGGTTGAAGCTATTTTTCCAGTAGTCCTGGACGGCGGGGGGGAGTTTGTCCATGTGGGAGAGGAATGAGGTGATCTTCCACATGTCCTGTTCGGGAAGGACGTTGGACCAGGCGGGCATGCCGGTGTAGCGAACGCCGGTGCGGATGGTGAAGAAGATGTGCCACTCGGGATCGTCGGGAGGGTCGGAAATAAGATTGGGAGGCGGGGGATAAAAATTCCTGGCCAGGGCGGCGGGCTTGCGGTCGAGGCCGCCGTGGCAGAGGGCGCAGTTCATGGTGTAGAGCTTCATGCCGTCGATCAGGTTCTGATCGCTGGGAGTGAGAGGGTTGGTGACGTGAGGGGCGTGACGCTCCATGGATGCGTCCATGGCGGTGTTGGCGAGGCGATGCTCCAGGTGTGACGGGGCGACGTTGGCGTTGGTGGGAATGAAACCGAGCATGGCGTAGCCGAGTCCGCCGAGGACGAGGACCAGCAGGGTGATGATGATGCCGAGGATGAACTTGGCCATGGAGCCTCCGGGGGTATTGTGGCAGATGGGCGGGGTGGGGCGCTAGTTGGGGGCGCTCCTGGGAACATGGTTTTGCGCCACTTGCGAACCCAAGGTCCCTCGACTACGCAAGTCGATTCGCTTTGCGAATCGTCTTGCTCCGCTCGGGATGACAGGGCGGGTAACCCACTCAAAACGCTTTCAGGCGGCGGGATTCGCGGACTACGTCTGCTACTTTCGGCAGGTAATGTTCTTCTTGCGGCGGGGAGAATGGGATCGCCGAGTCTAAGCCGGCGATGCGGACGATGGGGCCGTCGAGATCGTCGAAGGCTTCTTCATTGATGATGGCGGCGATTTCGCCGGCGAGGCCTCCGGTGCGGGAGTGCTCGTGGAGGATGATGACTTTGTTTGTCTTCTTGACCGTTTGCGCGATTGCATCGCGATCGAGGGGGGAGACGGTGCGGAGGTCGAGGATTTCTAAATCGATATTTTCTCTTGCGAGGATGTTAGCGGCTTCTATCGCTGAGTGGACCATGGCGGCGTAGGTGATGATGCTGAGGTCGCGGCCTTCGCGGACGATGTTGGCTTTGCCGATGGGGACGACGTAATCTTCGGCGGGGACTTCGCCTTTGATGCGGCGGTAGAGATATTTGTGCTCGAAGAAGATGCAGGGGTTGTTGTCGCGGATGGCGGCTTTGATGAGGCCTTTGGCGTCGTAGGGCGTGGCCGGGCAGATAACTTTAAGGCCGGGATTGTGGACGAACCACATCTCGGGATTCTGCGAATGGAAAGGGCCGCCGTGGACGTATCCGCCGCTGGGGCCGCGGAGGACGAGCGGGGCGGGCGCTCCCCAGAGGTAGTGCGTTTTCGCGACCATGTTGGAAATCTGGTTCATGGCGCAGGGGATGAAATCCATGAACTGGAATTCGGCGACGGGGCGCATGCCGGTGAGCGAGGCTCCGAAGGCCGCGCCTACGATGGCGGACTCGGCGATGGGCGTGTCGATGACGCGCTCGGGGCCGAAGCGGTCGATGAATCCGTCGGTGACTTTGAAGGCGCCGCCGTAGATGCCGATGTCCTCGCCGAGGCAGAAGACGGTGGGATCGCGGTCCATTTCTTCCCAGATTCCCTGGCGGATGGCTTCGAGGTAGGTGAGTTGCATAAGGTTCAGAGTTTCAAATCCTTACTATTTTATGCGCGCAGGGCGAGAACACAAGGTCCCTCGACTGCGCAAAATGAATTCGCTTCGCGAATCATTTTGCTTCGCTCGGGATGACAATGAGGGAGGAGCATTTCACGGGATTGCGCATCTCGTCTGTGACGCATGAACATGAAATCCACAGGGGCGTTACTTTAGGTGCACGGCGGCTTCGGTTGCTCTGTAGCTGCCGGTTCCCTTCTTTACTTTTGGGATGCCGTATTTTGGGTTGATTTCGTGGCAGCCGTTCTCGCAATAGACGCCGCCTTCGGCGGATTCTGGCGTCGGCATCGGGGAGTTCACGGCGATTTCGCGTTCTTCTTCGATGATCCGCTCTACTTCTGAAACCAGTTCTCCATGCTCTTTTGCGCTCAGCCACTTTTTTTCTTTCACCAGGTAATTCTCGAATCTTGCGATGGGGTCGCGTTTTTTCCAGAAGTCGAACATTGGCTTCGGAACATAGGCGGCGGCGTCGTGGATGGCGTGGCCTTTCATGCGCATCATTTTGGCTTCGATCAGGGTGGGGCCTTCGCCGCGGTGGGCGCGCTCGACGGCTTCGCGGGCGGCGTCGTAGACCTGGCAGGCGTCGGTGCCGTCGACGATGATGCCGGGGATGCCGTATCCGATGGCGCGTTCGGCTAGGTCTTGGCAGCGGTATTGCATTTCGGATGGCGTGGAGTAGGCCCAGAGATTGCTCTCGATGAAGAGCACCAGGCCGAGATTTTGTACGGCGGCGAAGTTGATGCCTTCGTAGGTGACGCCGGTGGACTGGCCTCCGTCGCCGATGTAGGTCATGACGGCGACGTTGCGGCCTTGCAGGCGGGCGCCAAGCGCGACGCCGGAGAGCACGGGAATTAAATCACCGAGCATGGAGATGGGCGAGACCATGTTGCGTTTTTCGATGTCGCCGAAGTGGCTGGTGCCGTCGCGGCCGCGGGTGGGTGAGTCGGCTTTGGCCATGTATTGCATCATGGTGTCGCGGGCGGCGAACCCGCGGACGAGGAGCGATCCCTGATTGCGGATCATGGGCGCGAACCAATCGTCCTTATCGAGCGCATAGGCGGAGGCGCAGGAGCAGGCTTCCTGGCCGAGTCCGAAATAAACTCCGCCAACGACTTTGCCTTGCTTGTAGAGATTCTCGAGGGCGACTTCCATTTTGCGGTTGAGCAGCATGAAGCGGTAGATCTCGATGCACTGTTTCTTGCTCAGGTATTTCGAGTCGCGGATGGGCGGGACCGGGGCGTCGAGATTGCCGGTGACTTCGTAGCGGACGTGGTCGGGGGCGTCTTTGTGTTTTTCGTTTTCCTTAACTACGACTTGGCGGACGCTGAGGTCGGGGTGCTCGAGGCGGAGGTCGGGGATGCTGTAGGTGCGGAGATGTTGGTTAGGAGAGCCGGTTGAGCTTTGCTCGACTGGACGGGCAACAGTGCCCGTCCCCACACGGGACGTGGTGGCTCGCGATCCATTGCGGGCGCCGTTGGAGTTATGTTTGGAGTTTTTCTTTTTGATTGCCATGTTGAAAACCGAATGCGAACGCAGCCTTTAATGCTATCGCAGAGTGAAAGGAAAGAGCTAGTGCGGCGTTCCGACCGAGGGGCACAATTGAGTCCGAACCGACTGCTTCGACTGAACGCTTAAACGACAGCTAGCTCAAGGTTTCCCGCAATGGCAGTGTTGGCCGCATATTCGATGTGCAGAACGCGTCTCGCACATTCCGACAGCGACTTGGACGAAGCGTGAACCAGCAATGGCTTCATCGCGACGATGCCCCCTCGTGGGACGCGGCATTCTACCGGGACAATGTCTTGTGCTAATTGATGGATCGTGTCGTCGCTAAGCACACCGAGCATGTGAGTTGCTGGCAGCACACGCAACGGCCCGTTTCGCGACGTGGAGTCGTCAAGATGAACACGCAGGGCAAGCACTTGAGAAAGGGCGCTCGCCGGGGCATGAGCATAAGTCACGCCCTCTTTGACGGACCATGGACCCCAACCCGGCGTCTCTTCTCGACGCCGTAGTGGGAGTGCTGTGTCTTGATGCCAGACCACAAGCCAGTTGGCATCCGTTGTTTTTTCAAACACTGTCGCTCGGAACGGATAGGCGCTCGCCCCTAAAATGCAGCGTGCAAGTTCGAGTATCCGTGGATCGTTTGCCAATGAAGCCACCGCAGTAATCCCCAAGGCATGCCGCACTCCGGCGCGGCTGCGACGTAGATTAGCCATTGCAAGATTCTCTGCCAACAGCACGACCCGATCTTCTTCGAAGACTGGCGGTATGACCGCAAATCCACGATCTTCGACGATTTGACCGTACTTCCCAGGTTCCAAGGAGATCAGCTCCAAAATGTGTCCTCTTCGTGGAGTTGGCGGAGTTCGGCGGGTGGTTTCATTGGGACGCCAACTGCGCGGCCGAGCAGAGCGTCTAGCGTCTCGACCCAAAGCACCCGGCTGGAAAAGACTACGCTGAAATTGCGGGAGATGGATTCGGCGACGACGGTCATGTCGAGTTTTTTGCCGAGTTCTTTTTGCATGGAGGTGACTGGCTTGGCGGTGATGCCGCAGGGGATGATCAGGTTGAAGTAGGTGAGGTCTGTGTTTACGTTGAGGGCGAAGCCGTGGGAGGTGACGGAGCGGGAGATGTGGATTCCGATGGCGGCGAGTTTGGAGTCGGGGGCGGGGACGTTCGGTGCGAGAACGTTTGGTGCGTGGATGTTCGGCCTCGCTTCGCTTGGCCGGACAGCCGAGGCGGCTGTCGCTACATGAGCATCGTTGCTTTCAGCCTCTGTCCAGACGCCGGTTAGGCCGGGGATGCGTTTGGTTTCGATCGTGAAATCGGCGCAGGTGCGGATCAGAACTTCTTCGAGGCGGCGGACGAAATCTACTGCGCCTAGGTGCTTGCGCGGGGGCAACGCAAGGTCCCTCGACTGCAGAGAACAATCCGCAAGCGGATCGTTCTCTTCCGCTCGGGATGACAGAAAATTGGAGTTTGCGTAACCGCGGAGATCGAAGATGGGGTAACCGACTAGTTGGCCGGGGCCGTGGAAGGTGACGTCGCCGCCGCGGTCGCATTCGTAGAGTTCGACGCCGCGTTGGGTCAGGAGTTCAGGGGAGGCGATTACGTTGGCGGCTTTGGCGTTGCGGCCTAGTGTGATTACCGGCTTGTGCTCTAAGAGGAGGAGGACGTCGTCGATTTTGTTTTCTTTGCGGAGGGCGACTAGCTGCTCTTGCAGGCGGAGGCCGGTGGTGTAGTCGATGGTGCCGAGTTGGATTACGGAGATCAAAATCTTTTCGCCGCCGAGTTACGCGGATTTGCACCGATTAAGGTCAAAACCTTTACCACAGAGGACACAGAGGGACACAGAGGAGTTGCATAGGTCCTTCGCGCAAAGGGCGTGCTCAGGATGACAAGATTTAGTTTATCCGTCTTCATCTGTGTGATCCGTGGCGATGACGTTCATGCGTTGATTGCTATGCCATACACGCTGTTTGACGCATCCAGCATGGCTTCGGCCAGGGTCGGATGGGCGTGGATCGTCCACATTAGATCTTCTACTGTGGCCTCAAGTTCCATGGCGACTACTGCTTCCGCGATCAACTCGGTGGCTTGGGGGCCGATGATGTGGACGCCGAGGATTTCGCCGTAGTCGGCGTCGCTGACGATTTTGATGAAGCCTTCGTGCTGGCCGACGATCGAGGCGCGCGAGTTGGCTGTGAAGGGGAACTTGCCGATCTTGACGTTGTATCCGGCTTCGCGGGCTTTGGTTTCGGTGAGGCCGACGCTGCCGATTTCGGGATGGCAATAGGTGGCGCCGGGAATGTGTTCGGGATTGATGGGCTTGCCGGGCTTGCCGGCGATTTTCGCGACGGCGACGATGGCCTCCATGGCGCCGACGTGCGCCAGTTGCGGACTGCCGAGCACGATGTCGCCGACGGCGTAGATGCCGGGGTCGGAAGTTTGCATCCAGGAATCGGTTTTGATGAAGCCGCGGTCGGGCCTGATTTTGGTGCGTTCGAGGCCGATGTTTTCGGTGCGCGGCTTGCGGCCGACGGCGATCAGGATTTTTTCGGCTTCGATTTTTTGTTGCTGACCGTCTACTGTGATGGTCACGGCGATTCCGGTTTTTGTTTTTTCGACTTTGTCGACTTTGGCGCTGGTGTGGAAGTTGATGCCGCGCTTGCGGTAGACGCGGGCGAGTTCTTTGGAAATTTCTTCGTCTTCGACGGGAACCAGCCGGGGCAGCATTTCGATGATGGTGACTTCGCAGTCGAAGGAGCGGTAGATCGAGGCGAACTCTACGCCCACGGCTCCCGCGCCGACGATGACCAAGGATTTTGGAAGGTCTTTCAGGCTGAGGATCTCGATGTTGGTGAGAATGCGGTCATTCGCTTCGAGGCCGGGCAGCATGCGGGCTTCGGAGCCCGTGGCGAGGATTACGTTCTTCGCTTTCAGATGCGTGGCTTTGTTGTCGTTGACGATTTCAACGGTGAATACGCCGTTTTGCGCGGAGCCGGTCAGCTTTCCATAACCCTTGACCGTCTCGACTTTGTTTTTCTTCATCAGGAATTCCAGGCCCTTGGCGTGCTTGGAGACGATCTTCGATTTGCGCTCCTGGACGGCGGACCAGTTCAGCTTGCGTGCGTCCACACCTTCGATGCCGAATTCTTTCGCGTCTTTCAGATGGTCCCAAAGTTCCGCGTTGAACAGCAGCGCCTTGGTTGGGATACAGCCGACGTGCAGACAGGTGCCGCCGAGGAATCCGTCTTTTTCGATGAGCGCGGTTTTCAGGCCCCACTGGCCGGCGCGAATGGCGGCGGTGTATCCGGCAGGGCCGCTGCCGATGATGGCTAAGTCGTAGAGAGTTTCGGGCAAGGGATTAGTCCTCAGTAGTCAGTATGAAGAGATGCTTAAAGGCAAACGTTTGATTCTAGAACAGGGTAGTAGGTAAAGGCGAGGATGGGGTGGTGGCGCGGGGAAACACAAGGTCCTTCGACTACGCAAGCCGGTGCGCTTTGCGCACCGGTTTGCTCCGCTCAGGACGACAAGAGGTTATCGCGAACCTGCTGCTTCGCTCAGGATGACAATTAGTTTTAGCTGCCTTCGTTGCTGGCGCGCTTCCAGGAAATCAGTTCGCCGATGGTCGAGCTGGTGCTGGAAACGGGCTGCTTGTAGGCTTCTACTTCCATGCGTGAGGCTTCTTCGCCCACGGCGCGGATGCTGAGTCCGACTTTCTTTTCTTCGGGACTCATCTTGATGATTTTGAAATCGTGCTCGAAACCGGGCTCGAGGGTCATGGGCTGGCCGTTACCGTCGACGGCTTCCGATTTGTGGCAGAGTCCCTCGACGCCTTCGGCGATCTCGACAAAGGCGCCGAACGCCGCCACGCGCAGGACTTTGCCATGCACCACGTCGCCGATGTGGTGACTTGCGAAGAAGGATTCCCAAACGTCGGGCTGCAGTTGCTTGACGCCGAGAGACAAGCGGCGCTTGTCGGGTTCGATGGCCAAGACAATCGCTTTTACCCGGTCGCCTTTCTTGAGCACTTCCGAAGGATGCTTTACGCGCTTGGTCCAGCTCAGGTTGCTGACGTGGACTAAGCCGTCGATGCCGTCTTCGATCTCGAGGAAGGCGCCGAAGTCGGTGAGGTTGCGAACCCGGCCTTCCACGGTCATGCCGACCGGGAATTTTTCGTGCAGCGAATCCCAGGGATTGGCCGCCAGTTGCCGCATGCCGAGCGAAATACGACGCTCGGTGGGGTTCACGTTGAGCACCACGCACTCGACCTGGTCGCCAACATTGACCAACTTCGAGGGATGCTTCATGCGCTTGGACCACGTCATTTCGCTGACGTGGACCAGGCCTTCGATGCCCTGTTCGAGTTCCACGAACGCGCCGTAGTCGGTGACGCTGATCACGCGGCCGGAGACGTGCGCGCCCACGGGATAGCGATGCTCGGCGTCGAGCCAGGGATCAGGCGTGAGCTGCTTGAAGCCGAGGGAGACGCGCTGTTTTTCTTTGTCATACTTCAGAACCTTCACCTGAATCTGATCGCCCACGTTGACCAGATCGCGAGGATGGGTAAGCCGTCCCCAGGACATGTCCGTGATGTGAAGCAAGCCATCGAGCCCACCCAGGTCGACAAAGGCTCCGTACTCGGTGAGATTTTTCACAACGCCCGTGAGGACAGCGCCTTCTTCCAGATGCTCCAGAGTCTTCGAGCGCTTTTCGTTCTGCTCACCTTCGAGCAGTTCCTTGCGTGAAGCGACGATGTTGCCGCGCTTTTTGTTGAGCTTGATGATAGCGACTTCGATGGTCTGGCCCTTCATGCCGTCGAGGTTGCGCACGGGACGCACATCCACCTGCGAGCCGGGCAGGAAGGCGCGCGCGCCGAGAATGTCGACGGTGAGGCCGCCCTTGATGCGGTCGATGACGACGGCGGCGATCGGCTTCTTGTCGTGGTAGGCCTTCTCAATCTCGTCCCAGGCGTGAATGCGCTGCGCCTTCTGGTGAGAAAGGTTGATGTAGCCTTCCTCGGTCTGTCCCTTGTCGCGCATCACGTCGATCTCGTCGCCCGGCTTAAACCTGGGCTTGCCTTCGTGATCGAGTACTTCGCTAAGAGGCAACATGCCCTCAGACTTGGCGCCAATGTCGACGACCACATGGGTCCCGGTGAGCTTCAGTACCGTGCCTTTAATGACACGGTCGGCGCCAGCGGCTGCCTCTTCGGCCTCGGTGGTGAAGGTCTCCAGCGCTGAGGCGAAATCTTCGCCGGCAGGCTTGTCGTCCTGCGCTGCGGAATGCGGCTCTTCGTTGTGTGCGTGGATGGGGGAGTTGTCGTCGGCGGAGGGAAGCGCGATCGCGGTGGGCTCGGCTTCGGTCGCAACGGCCGTATTGGAATCGGAATTGTGGGCGGTATTCTCTTCGAGCAAGGTCATGCCTCTCTGGTGAACGGGATGCGGGGCCTGCTGACGGACTGCTGGAGTGCACGTTTGGTGGTTGTGGGCTCACCCTGGCGAGTGAACTCGGACAATACCAGCTGTCGGACGTTTACAGAAACCCGCGTCCAAAGGGAACACCTCGACTATAGCAACCGCTCGCAAACAGTGTCAAACGCAAATCTCACGCATATTACAGCTATGTTTCATGATCTGAAAAGCTGCGGGGCGCGGCGATGCGGCCGGCAAATTCCCCTTGCCGTGGCGCATCTGCTAACCTGCCTTTTATGGACTACCTCTGGACCCCGTGGCGTTACGCTTATGTCTCTTCCTCGGGGAAAACTCCGGGGTGCGTCTTCTGCGACGCGCTTAACGAAGGAGACGACGCCCGGGCGCGCATTACGTATCGGGGCGAGCATTGCTTTGTGATTTTGAATACCTACCCTTACACACCCGGGCACGTGATGGTGGTGCCTTACGCACATTTGGGCGAGTTGCAGAAACTGCCGGCGGATGCGGCGCGCGAAATGATGACGCTTTCCCAGCGCATGGAGTCGGTGCTGCGCGAACTTTACCACCCCGACGGAATCAACCTGGGGATGAATATCGGCAAGGCCGCCGGCGCCGGGGTCGCGGGACACATTCATATGCACGTGCTGCCGCGCTGGGTGGCGGATGCGAATTTTATGTCGGTGGTGGGCGAGACCCGGATTCTGCCGGAGACGTTGGATGTGACTTGGAAGAGAATTAAAGACGCGCTGGCGAAATCTGTTTAGGGAAACTCTGTACTGAGGAAACCCTTAACCACAGGGGGCACAGGGGCCTTCATTTCTTCTGCTGTCCTGGCTCCGGAATGGTGACTTCGTCTTTTCCGGAGCCGAAAACATCGCCTACGATTCTTAGATTTTTGTCCAGGCGCACGCCCGCGCCCAGCGGCCCACGCCGCGGCCCGCCTGCACGATTGAACGCGCCCGGCATTTGTAGATAACGCAAATCCTGAAAATGGACGATGTATCCTTCTTCGGGAGCCGACACCACTTCGGTTTCGGTGATGGGGTATTGCGCCCAATCCAGATATACGCGGCCCATGTAGGATTTCTTGGCCGCCAGTGTGATCGGCGTTTCCTCCGGCTTGTAATGGATCTCGATCTGGCCTTCGGGATCGACCTCGGGATCGAGGGAACTTACCGGCGCGAGGGCGAAGAAGTTTGAGGTTTCCACGACGCCGTACCAGTGAAACGGATCGGTCATCGTGGGATAGGCGGAAACCCGCACCGGCTCGGCATTTTCATAGGAGCGGGCGGCCAGGGCGTTCACCGCGCGGCGATGCTCGTAGTCGCGTACTCCCCACATCAGCACCACTCCCGCGAGCGCCAAGGTCGCGGCGACGCGGCCCCTGGGCCTGCCCGGACGCGTGCCAATCTCGCGATCGATCAAGGCGAAGAATCCCGGGGCGATCAGGCCCAGAAAGAGCAAACCCAACATCACCGGCTCGACGATGAAGACGATGTCCCAGGAGTACCATTTCTCGTAAAAGGGCCAGAAGGGGCGCACGCCGTAATTGTTGGTGAAATCCAGCAGGATGTGGCTGAGTCCGGCCAGGCAGGCGTAGAGGAAGAGCAATCCCCAGCGTGGTGGCAGATTGGGATCTTTCAGCTTGCGTCCGCGCAGCCGCCAGATCAGGTAGACGAAGCCAACCACTGCTGCGGCATCGAGCGGAACGCCCACAAAAGAGTGGGTGAAGCCACGATGGTGGGCGAAGCTGAATGCCTGACCTCCGAAACGGCTCAGAACGTCGAGATCAGGAGCCTCGGCGGCGAGGGTGAGCGTCAGCGTGGCCAGGGCTGTCTTGCGGTTCAACCCGGCGCGGCCCATGCACGCGCCGGTCAGGAAGTGGGTGACCGGTTCCAAGCGTTCTCGGGAGGTCTATTGTGACATGGCGGTGGGTTTATGCGCTTGGGGGTGGGGCGCGAGGGCTTTGAGTTGCCAGGCCTTGCGGCTCGCTTCGCTTGCCGGACAGCCGAGGCGGCTGTCGCTACGTGAGCTTCGTTTCAGCGTGAGGGTGCCAGCAAGGTTAGCGCGTCGGGGACGATTGTCATCTCCACTGGCAGAGTGCCCAGCAACTCACCGTCGGCCTCGGCATAGATTGTTTGCTGCGGTTTGCCGTCGGCGGGTGCGGGCAGATATTTGCATGAAACCCTGCCGCTATAAACCAGGTCGATGCCGGGGATCGTCCATTTCTGCCGCAGCAGGCCTCGCGTTACGTAGGCGAGATACGCCGTACGGCTGGCAGTACGGCACAAAACCACGCGGAGGTCGTCGCGATCAAGCGACGCTCCCGGTGCGAGTTCCCGCAGAACTCCGCCAAAGTTGCGGATGCGTACCGCCATCAACTCCGTCACATCGGCGCTGCGGCTTACTCCGCTGCCAGTCTCGACATACTCCACCGAAAACCGCCGCATGCGATGAGTCAGCCAAAGCTTCCAGGCTTCGGCATAATAGGCCGCCATGCCCAGCCGCTGCTTGCTGCCGGCGTGCAGCTTGTAGAGCAGATGAGCATCCACGCCGAGGCCCGCCGTCACAGTGAAATAGCGCATGCCGGGCTTGCCCTCGAAATCCACGTACTGAATGCGTCCGAGCGCCACCCGGCGCGGGAAAGCCCGGAGAGCAGCCTTTGCCGCCCCTGCGACATCGCGGGGAAGGTTCAGGTCATGAGCCAACGCGTTGGCCGTGCCCATGGGCAAGATCGCCAGTCCCGCCGTGGTGCCGGCCATGGCTTGCACAACGTTGTGGATGGTGCCGTCCCCTCCACAGGCGAAGATGGTGTCGCAACCGGAAGCGATGGCCTGCCGCGTGTGTTCTCCGGCATCCTCGCGGGAATGCGAGAGCACCAGCTCGGCTTCGACGCCGCCGCCGCGCAACACCTTCAGCGCGGATTCCAGTTCCGCCAGACGTCTTGCCTGGCGGCCTCCGGAATCAGGGTTGTACAGCAACGCGGCCTTACGCATCATGAGTCGATGGTGAAATCGTCAGGGCTGCTGGATCTAAAGCTGTGTGTAAACTGGATTGTACCGGAGGGCAAGTTCGGGGCTGGATCTCATGAATCCTCGGGCGGGCTGGACACGAGAGCAGACTTCAGAGGCTAAAGCCCGGTCCATTAGCACCTGAACGGCACGGCTGAAGCCGTGCCCTTCCCGAACTCTCCGTCCCGGCGGCCGTCGATGTAGTCTCACTGCGGCTGGCTCACCGGCGGCCCCACTCCCACATGCCAAACATGGCCTTCTGCGGCAGGGGATGCCCGAATTGGCGCGCCAGCATTGCGATTTGACCGCGATGATGAGCATCATGCGCGATGAGATACGCGGCAAAACCAGCTACATCGGGGCGAAAGCCCTTGATGCGTCCGTCGTTTTGCAAAGCGCGGATCATGACCACGCTCAGAGCGTGACGGCTGCGCTCCAGAGCCTGCAACGCCTGGGATGGCGTCACTTTCGTCCGATCAAGCTGCGCGGGAATTTTACTGTCCTTGGCTGAAACCTTCAGCCACATGACGCGTACGTTGTGCATGTGGGCGACAATCGCCGGGATTGTACGGCCCTTGCCATTGGGGATTTTGGCCTTCCATGCCGCCGTAGGGATGTGGTCGATCAGATATTGGTTGATACGATTATTAGTGTTGAAGGCGTTGAGCAGGGCAATGGGGAGGTCACCGGCAAACGCTTTCCCGCGGGACACAGCATCGATCGCTGGCGGAGCTTCTAACATGACTTACTGGCGCCCGGGCTGAACCACTTGGGCAAGAGCCTCAATTTGGCATAAGCTGGCGCCACTTGCAAGGGGCGTCTTTTCCACAGCGCTTTTTTTGCGACGCCTTTGGGGCCTTTCGTACCAAAACGAAACTCAGGGGAATTCACCAGATGAAAATTCTGGCTACCGTTCGTTGCGCGGTATTCCTTTGCCTGGGCGCGTAGGGACAGCCGCCTCGGCTGTCCCGCGAAGCGCGGCGACGCGGCTAGGCTACGGTCAAGGGATGCTCCGTCCGCTTCCATGTCCAGATGTAGTCCTCCGCTCTCAAAACCAGCCCAGCTCGAACGGGGTTGTGCAGGATGTAAGCCAACTTAGCGTCGAGTGACTCCGAAGACCGTAAGACGTGATCGAAGGATTCGGTCTGCCAAACTCGTCCGCGGCGATCTAGCGCCCGATTGATGAGCTGTGCTGACGCGCCTGGCCCAAATTGGGACTGCCGGCTGCCGATGATATTCCCTCGCTGCGCTCAGTGGACAGCCGAGGCGGCTGTCCCTGCGTGTTTATAATCTTCTGCGATGCCTGCCGCTTTGAAAGATCTCGCAAAAAAGCTGGAATCTCTCCGCGACAAAATCCGCCATCACGAATACCTGTATTACGTCCAGGACAATCCTGAGATCTCCGACGGTGACTTCGACAAGCTGATGCAGCAACTCAAGCAGCTCGAAGCCGAGCACCCCGAGCTCATCACGCCCGATTCGCCCACGCAGCGCGTCGGCGGAAAACCCCGTGAGGGGTTCGTCAAAGTGCCGCATTCCTCGCCGATGTTGTCGCTCGACAACACGTACAACGAGGAGGAATTGCGCGATTGGGAGCGCCGCGTGCACGAACTCAGCGGCCGAAGCGACGTGGATTACGCCTGCGAATTGAAGCTCGACGGCATGTCGCTGGCGCTCATTTATGAAGACGGCAAGCTGGTTCGGGGAGTGACTCGTGGCGACGGCTCGGTAGGGGAAGACGTGACTCTCAACGTGCGTACCGTGCGCTCGATTCCTCTGCTCATCGCTGCGGAGAAACTGAAGAAGGCAGGGATTCCGGCGGACTTCGAAGTTCGCGGCGAGCTACTCATGCCCACCGCGTCGTTCAAGAAAATCAACGAGGAACGCGAACGCGACGGATTGCCAACCTTCGCGAATCCTCGCAACTTCACTGCCGGCACTGTGCGGCAGCTTGATTCGAACATCACGGCGGAACGCCGCCTCGACTATTTTCCCTACATTCTGCTGCAAAACGGGCGCACCTATTTTGATCGCCACTGGAAAACGCTGACCGCGCTCGACACTGCCGGATTCAAGGTGAATCAAAACCGCAAGCTGGTTTCTTCGATGGACGAAGTCTGGGCATTTATTCAGCAATGGGAGGAGAAGCGCGATTCGCTGCCCTATGAAATTGACGGCATCGTGGTCAAAGTGGACCGCACCGCGCTGCAGGACGAACTCGGCTTTACCGGCAAAGCTCCGCGCTGGGCCATCGCCTACAAATATGCGGCGCGCGCCGGCATCACGAAACTCGAGAATGTGCGCTGGCAGGTTGGCCGCACCGGCAAACTTACTCCCGTGGCCGAGTTGGTCCCGGTTTCTATCGGCGGAACGAGCGTTCGCAACGCGACGCTACACAACATGGACGAAATCCAACGCCTGGGGGTAAAGATCGGCGATTGGGTGCAAGTGGAGCGCGGCGGCGACGTAATTCCCAAGGTCGCGAAAGTCATCGACGATAAGGATCATCCGCGCGGTAAGACCGAGATTGACGTACCAGAAAAGTGCCCGGTGTGCGGCACGGAAGTGATGCGTACGGAAGGCGAAGTCGACTATCGCTGCGTAAACGCCAACTGCCCGGCTAAACTGCTCGGAACCATTCTGCACTTCGCTTCTCGCGGCGTCATGAATATTGACGGCATGGGCGACGCCCTGGTTACGCAGCTCACCGAGCGCGGCCTGGTGAAGAACGTTGCCGATATCTACAAGCTGACCAAAGCTGACCTGCTGAGTCTGGAGCGCATGGGAGAAAAGTCCGCGCAAAACATTCTTGACGAGATCAAGAACTCCAAGAAGCTGCCGCTCGAGCGCGTGATCTACGGCTTGGGCATTCGTTTCGTCGGGGAACGCACGGCGCAGTTTCTGGCCGAACATTTCGGATCGATGGATGCGCTGGAGCATGCTACGGCTGAAGAATTACAGAACGTCAACGAAGTCGGACCGCGCATCGCGGAGAGCATCGCTGAATTCTTCACTGTCCCGGCGAATCGCAAGCTGGTCGAGCGGCTCCGCGAAGCCAAATTGACGCTCACTGGCGAAAAGAAGCAACGCGGCACAAAGCTTGCCGGGAAAACTTTCGTCCTCACCGGCACGCTAACGAAATACACTCGCGATGCCGCCAAAAAAATGATCGAAGATGCCGGCGGGAAAGTAAGCGGTTCGGTCAGCAAGAAAACCGACTACGTGGTCGCCGGCGCAGACGCTGGTTCTAAGCTCGACAAAGCCCGCGAACTGGGCGTCGCCGTCATTGACGAGAAGGAAATGGAAGAGCTTGTCGGTTAGGTCGGCCATATTTCCTTGCTGCCCTTGACGCGCTCCCGCCTCTGCGCCCAGAATGATAGTTCGTATTCGAGGTGCTCATGCTGGCTTATGTATTCGTGTTCTTGGCAATCGCCGTCCGTTTTCTCCCCTTCGCTGGACCACTGAACGTTTTGCCGCATGCGTGGCACTTTACGCCGATCGGGGCTTCACTGTTATTTTTCGGCGCACGCGGTTCGCGCCGCCAGATGTGGATTCCGCTGGTGCTGCTGGCCATCACGGACGTGATCCTCACCAAGTACATTTACGCCTTCACGTTTTCGTGGGACCATCTCGTCACTTGGGCGTGGTACGCGGCCATGTTGTGGCTGGGATCGAATCTGCGTGAAAAATCCGGGCCGGTACGCGTGGTTGCTGCCGCTTTGGCCAGCTCCGCGTCGTTCTTTCTGCTCAGTAATTTCGCGGTCTGGGCTGCGTGGCCAGGAATGTATCCACGGACCTTCGGTGGCTTGATGCAGTCGTACGTGGCCGGACTCCCGTTCCTCCGCGGCACCGTGACCAGCGATCTATTCTTCTCGGTCGCGTTTTTCGGAATCCCGGTCTTCGTGCAGGCGCTGTCACGCTGGGCGCACCGTTCCGCGGGCGACGACGTCGCGGCCGCGTAAGCTGCAAGTCCGCGCTCGCGCTGCTTCGACTTCGCTTACGGCAGGCTCTACCCGCAAACTGCCAGGAACCATTTCAAGGCGAGTCGAGCTTCGCTCGACGGACAGCCGGGGGCGGCTGTCCCCACATCAGACTCAGTTCGCGCCCTCGGCAGTGAGTCCTCTTGTTTTCCGCCGCCGCAGAAGTAACCAAACGACAATCCCTGCCACCACCGCCCCCACCACCCAATAAAAATGCTCCCGAAACAGCTTGCCAGTCAGTCCCACGATTTGCGGTCCGAACCACAACGTCAGCAGCGAGAGCACCATAAAACGCACGAATCTTCCCGCAAAAATCGCCGCCAGGAAGTGTCCAAACCGCATTTCAAACACCGCCGCTCCCAGTACGAACGCCTTGAACGGAGTGGGCGGAGGCAGCATTCCAGGAAACATCAGCGCCCAGAATTCATGCCGCTCAAACGAGGCGTGAATTTCCTGAAAGCGTTGTTCAGAAATTCTCTTGCGCAGCACCTTTTCGCCGCCGAGATATCCCAGGATGTAGAGCGGGATGCTCCCCAAGGCCGAGCCTAGCGAGGCCAGGATCACATACAAAAGAAAATGGCCGCGATCGTTGTATACATACCCAGCGACCACCGCGTCCACGGGCATACCCAATAAGGCGGAATCTGCGAAAGCGACCACGAACGGCCCCCAAATTCCAAGTGGGCCCAGCAAATGGATAATCCACGCCGTGTAGCGTGCCAGAATGTGTCCAATGGTTTTCAATCGAAATTCAGCTTACGTGAAAGTGTGACGGAGGCAGCCAGGCAAGGTCACGTAAGGACAGCCGCCTCGGCTGTCCAGCCTGGGCGAAGCTCGGGCGCCCACATTCACACCGAGCAGATTCCTCACACCAGATCTAAAAATGCTTGGTATGCCCCTGCAGCAGCTTCAGCGCGTGCGGAATCAACTCCACCACCGCTTCCAGCGATTCCACCGCACCCGCCGGGCTGCCCGGCACATTCAGGATGAGAGTCTTGTCACGCACCCCGCACAAGCCGCGGCTCAGCGCGGCAAAGGGAGTTTTTTTTACACCTTCCCTGCGCATGCGCTCGGCCACTCCATCCAGCATCCGGTCGCACACAGCCTGCGTCGCCTCGGGCGTAACGTCGCTGGGCGCGATGCCGGTGCCGCCTGTCGTCACAATCAACTGCACGTCCAGCGCCAGCCGCATGAGCAGATTTTGAATCTGCATGGAATCATCCGGCACAATTTCTTGCGCGGCGATTCGAAAGTGAGATTGCTGCAGGATCTGCGCCACGGCCGGACCGGAGAGATCCTCGCGTTCGCCATGCGAGCAGGAATCGCTGACTGTCACCACCGCAGCCAGGAAAGATTCGGGCGCCTCAAGCTCAGCTGTCGAGGAGGACATCATCCTCCTCTTCCCTTGCGCCGCGGGCGCTGGTCACTCCGGCTGGCGCAGTCGCGGCAGTTGCGGGTTCTTCGTTCGTGGCGCCGTCGCTGGCGGCGCCGCCGCCTTCGCCACCCTCCGCCCCGCTGTCGCGTTGCGATTCATCGAGCAGGCGCAGGCCCTCCATCAGCAGGCCCTGGGTGTTCAACTGCGTGGTTTCTTTGTCGGTCTTGCCTTCGAAATCGAGCTCGAAACTGCCGCCCGTCCAGCGTAAAACTTTGAAGACCGCTTCGTCGCCTATGAGCGATCCGTAAGTTGCGTGCTTGACCTGGCCCTCGACGAAAAACACTTCGCACTTATCGCTGTCCTTGGTGAGCGTGAGCTGGCAACTCTTGCGGCCCATCTCCAATGACTGCATCAGGTCGATCACGTTCATCTGCGCCAGATTGCCGCGCACCACGCCGTCGGAGGGCGCCGTCTTCGCCATTTTTTCCAGCGCAATGCGGTCGATCATGCGCTTGATCCGCCGCACGGCTTCTCGCAGAAAAAAAGGTTTCTCCAGATAATCGTCGGCCGCGTCCTGCGGCGACAGGCGCTCAGCAATGTCGGCCTTGTTCGCCATCAGCACCGCGGAAAAGTTGGCGGTCTTGGGCCGGCTCTTCAACTTTTCGATCAACTGCCGCCCATCCATCCCGGGCAGACGATAATCGCAGACCACCAGGTCCGGAGGATCGTCCACCGCCTTGAGCAGTGCATCGGCGGACTCCGACGCAGCCGTCACCACCGCCAGCGGAGACAGCGCTTGCTGCAGCATCCCCAGCACCATCGGATTGTCCTCCACCAGCAGCAGTTTGACGTCGTTGGCCATGAATGGAATAAACTATTCGCTTTTCGTAGAACTCTTGCTCAAAGTATTCGTAGAACTCTTCCCCGAAATCTTCCCGCGCTCTCCCGGCTGCGGACGCCGGTAATCGCCGCTCTTTCCGCCGGTCTTCCGTTCCAGCACGATGTTCCGAATCTCGATTCCCTTATCCAACGCTTTGGTCATGTCGTAGATCGTAAGCGCCGCCACAGTTGCGGCGACAAGAGCCTCCATCTCAACACCGGTTTGTGCGGTAGTCGCGACCTTGGAGACGATGGCGACGCCATTCTCGCACACGCGCATCTCCACATCAACGCGCGCCAGGGGCAGAAGATGGCACATGGGAATCAGTTCGGCGGTGCGCTTGGCCGCCATGATGCCAGCGATTCGGGCCACTTCCAGCGGATCGCCTTTCGGATTGGTCGGCAGCGCCGCCAGCACCGCCGGTTTCATGGCAACAAAGGCGCTGGCCTCGGCCTCGCGCCGGGTCGTCTTTTTGTCGGAAACATCCACCATGCGGGTGCGACCCGCGCGGTCGTAGTGAGAAAGCTTGGGCATCAGTTTTCTATCGTCATTATTTCACACAGCGGAGGAAAGCCGTTCTCGACTCCGATGCTCGCGATGCTTGGGGAGTAACTCAACGCATGATCACTGCGATCCACTCCCCCGCCGCGATGATTTCGCGGTCTGGCGGGATTACAACGTAACAGTTCGCCCGGGCCGTGGCGGCGATGTCTCCTGAGCCCTGCCACGGCACCAGTTGAACTTGCGACTTTTCAAACTCACCGGAAAGAATCGCAGGGAGAAAACGCGTCAACCCCGTCTTGACGCGAATTTCGGAAGCTAGCCGGGTATGAAGGAATGCCAGCTTGCGTGGGGCCATTCCTGCCAGCGCTTCGACCAGGGGGCGGACGAATAGCTCGAATGTAACCATGGTCGAGACTGGATTGCCGGGCAGGCCGAAGAAGTGTTTGTGGCCGGGGGGGACGGAAGCCCCTTGGCGGGCAAGAGTGCCCGCCCCACATGTGCCCGCTCCACACGGGATTCGTCCGAACACTACCGGACGCCCCGGTTGGATTTTTGCGCCGGTGAAAAAGAATTCTGCGCCCAACTCTGCCAGCACTTGTTCGACCAGATCGTAGCGTCCCATGGAGACGCCGCCAGTCAAGATCAGCAGATCGGATTGCAGTCCCTGTTCAATCAAGCGTCGCAGCGTGGCAGTTTCGTCCGGTGCGATTGGCAAGAGCACAGGTTCGCCCCCGGCGGCGACGATCTGAGCAGCCAGCGAGTAACTATTGGAGTTGCGAATTTGCGTGGGACCGGGCGTAGCCTCAACACCAACGATTTCGTCGCCCGTGGTCAGCACCGCGATTCGCGGGCGCTGGTAGACGTTCAGCGTCGCCCTGCCGGCCGATGCCGCCAGGGCAATGGCCGCATCATTCAACCGGGCGCCGCGATCCACCAGGAGCCCACCCGCTCGAGCCTCCGCACCCTGCGGGACAACGTTTTCTCCAGGAGCAACGGATCTGGCGATTTCAACGCGATGGCCCTGCCGCGACGTGTATTCCACCATCACCACCGCGTCTGCCCCGACCGGCACGGGTGCTCCGGTCATAATGGAAACGGCTTGCCCCGGGCCGGCGAGGGCAGGAAGTAAATCCGGATTTTCTCCCGCTCGGATTTCTCCAATCACTTTGAACATCCTGGGAAGCTGGCGCGCATCGCCGGAGCGCAAGGCATAACCGTCGCGTGTAGACCGCGGGAATGGCGGAATATCGCGATCAGCGTCTACAGGCTCGGCTAGCACGCGGCCGGCGGCGTTAAGCAAATCTACCGTTTCTGTCCCGTTGGGGCTGACTCGGCTGGCTTGCTCTTCGACGGCGCGGCGCGCCTCTTCGAAGCTGAGCACGGACGGATCGGGCTGAGGGCTCATGCCCTCATGATAAGACCAAGAACGCTGCTTCCGTATCCGACTGCAGGAGTATTCGGGTTGGCAGGGAAGACCTGCCCGGTTACCGGGCCAGTTCCTGCCCCAGCACCGCGGGATTGCTCGCGAACGAGATTCCAACTTCGAGATCCACCGCGCGGTCATGCACCAACTGAGCGATCTCGCCGTCGAAATACTGCATGCCCTCGTCAGAGCCGGCTTTCATGGCGTCGAGCAGCGTCCTATCCTCGCGCTCGCCTTTTTCGATGCACTCGCGCGTGCGGGCGTTGGCTTTGAGAATCTCCACCACCGGGACGCGGCCGTTGCGCCCGGTCTTGGGCAAGAGACGCTGGCAAATAATGTAGCGGAACGATTTGGCGAAACGTTCGCGCACCGACTGCTGTTCGTTGGCGGAAAACGAACTGACGATCCGCTCCACGGTTTTCGATGCGTCCATGGTATTCAGGCTGGAGAAAACTAAATGCCCGGTCTCCGCCGCTTCCAACACGATTTCGATGGTCTCGCGGTCGCGCATCTCGCCCACCAGAATAACCTTGGGCGCCTGCCGCAGGGCCGAACGCAACGCGTGGGCAAAGCTCGGAGTATCGCTGTGCAACTCGCGCTGGTGGATGGTCGAGCTCTTATGGTTGTGCAGAAACTCGATGGGATCTTCGATGGTGATGATGTGGTAATACTTCTCGCGATTGATGCAGTCGAGCAGCACGGCTAAGGTCGATGACTTTCCCGACCCAGCCGGGCCCGTGACCAGAACGATGCCGTCGCGCAGCTTCGACACATCCTCTAATTGCCGGGGCAGGCGAAGAGCATCGAAATCGGGGATGGCGGTCGGAATCACGCGCATCACCACGGCGCAGCTGCCGCGCTGGATGAAAATGTTCACCCGGAAACGCGCCAGGCCCGGCAGTCCGTAAGAAATGTCGCAGGCGCCATGCTCGCGCAGCGTGGTGATGGCCTGCTTATTGTCGCCGATCAAGTCGACGGCGATGTGCCGGGTGTCGTCCGCATTGAGCACCGTCAGTCCGGGCACTTGCACCGGGATCAGCTGGCCGTAAACCTGCACCTGCGGCGGCCGGCCGGGCGAGAAGATGAGATCGCTGATCTTCTCGGCGGCGCCCAGCATGGCGCTCAACAGAGCTGGCGTAGCTACCCTGCCTTTTCCCGAAAAGCCTTCAAGAACAACTGAGATTGGGGCAATGCCCGGTGCTGCCATTCGCTCCTCACACTTTCGGAATCGCACGCACCACAGAGAGGGACTACAACTATGTGAACTGTCTTAACTGTACCCCGGCGAGGGCCGTAACGCTAAGGACAGCAAGTACATATCCCTTCGTAACCTAAAAGGTCTCGGGCCGAAGAAAAAGGGCGGCCGCTTGGGCCGCCCTTGCTTTAGGCACAACAGGCCTTCCGACGGTTTCGCTATTTTTTCGCTGCTGCAGGTTTCTTCTTGAAGCCGGTTTCCACCGAAGATCCAATCGAGGCCAGCATCGCCTTAGCTTCCTCGGAATGACCGCCCGTGGGTTGCAACTCCAGATATTTCTGGAAGGCTTCCGCCGTCCCCGGGGCGGCGACCATTTTGTCTCCTTGCAATGTGGCTTTGCCCAGCAGGTTCACGCCCTTCTGGTAGTAAGCCTCGGCTCGTGTGGGGTCCGCGGCGATGCATTTGTCGAAGGCGGCGACGGCCTCGTCGGGCTTGCCCGCGTTGGTGAGAACCGCTCCGATATTGAAATACGATTGCGCCGCCGATGACGGATCCGCCTGCGCCGCCATCTCGTAGGTTTTTACCGCGTCGTCGATTCTTCCAGCCTTGTTGTACGCGTCCGCCATGTTGTTGTAGTAGGCGGAGAGATTCTTGGTGGCGTTGGCATCTTTGTCTTTTCCAGCTTTGATCGCTTCCTGCTTGAGCTCAATGGCTTTCTGGTAGGAGTCTGCCGCCTCGCCGAAGCGTTTTTGCTTCTCCGCCGAATCAGTCTGCTTGGTAGCCGACATGCGATAGGCGTCGCCCAGCTTGAACCAGACTAAGTCGCGAGTAGCGTCCACCTGGTTGGCTTCGGTGAGAATGGCGACGGCGCTGTCAAAGTCTCCGGCATCGGAGGCGGTCTTGGCCGCCAGCAGTTTTTCGTTCAGAGCTTTGACGGTGTTGGTTTCCTTCGCCGCCTTGGCCTGCTGCTCCTGCATCTGCTTCAACTGTTCCGGAGACAGCCCCTGGCCTTTGGCGGCGCTTTCCTGACTTTTCTTCTCGTCAAAATCCAGCGTATTCTCGTCGAGTTGGACCGGGAATCCATTGGCGTGGTCCATTTCCTTGCCAGCCTTCTGGTCGTCAGCGTTCTTGTAGAGCGTGATGTTGTACTTTCCCGGCGTGATCCCCAGCGAGAAGTACTCGCCCTTCTTGTTGGTCTTAAGCGTATATTTCTGCCCATTGTCCTGATTGGCGTACACCACAACTGCATCCGCCAGAGGATTGCCTTGAACGTCTTTGCAGACGCCCTTGACCGAGCCCGCAACCTGAGCGAAAACTGGAGGCGTGCACAGCGCCGCCGCCAGCATGACGAATACGAAAATGACAAAATATTTTTTCATTTTGGCCTCCCGGCCGAAAATTTCCTCTACCTGGCCGCTTCCGCGTACGAAATCGGATCCTTCACACCGGCAGCCTGGAACGCGCGCAAACGCAAAACGCAGCTGTCGCAGGTCCCGCAGGCGAGATCCTCGCGGCGGTAGCATGACCAAGTTAAATCGAAGGGCGCGCCCAGTTCAAGGCCAAGCTGCACAATCTGAGACTTGCGCATCGCGATCAGCGGAGTGACGATCTCGATCCTTCCTTCTTTTGTCCCGGCGCGAATCACCTGGTTGAAGGCCTGGTAATAAGCGGGGCGGCAATCGGGATAACCCGAACTGTCTTGCTCGACCGCGCCAATATACACCTTGTCGGCGCCTATCACCTCGGCCCAACTCACTGCGACCGCCAGAAAGTGCGCATTGCGAAAGGGTACATAGGTGACCGGAATCGCGGCGCCGGGCGCTCCGTGCCGAGGAACACCAGGCCCCGCATCGAATTCGGGGACGGCAATGCCTTCATCGGTAAGCGCCGAACCGCCGATCGCCGACAGTGCCTCATTACGAACCATCAGCTGATCGAGAATGTTGAGCCGCCGGCAAATCGCGAGAAACGACTGCCGCTCGCGCTCCTCGGTGCGCTGGCCGTAGCTCACGTGAACCGCAGCCGCGTTGTGGTCCCGCGCCGCCAGCGCCGCGCACACAGCAGAATCCATGCCGCCGCTCAGCAGTACAACCGCGCGGGATTTCACAGGTTGAGTCACTGATTGAACGACCAATTGCCGATTGTTGACTTTTGATTCTTGATTGAGCCCGCATCTCACAGCAGGAGGGTTTCAATCAGCAATCCGCAATCAACAATGTGTTCAAACTCCCTTCAGCGCCGGATCCCAAATGAATTTATGCAGCTGCAAGCCCAGGCGGGCAGGAACGTTGTCGGCGATCATCCACTCGGCGAGTTCCCGGGGATCCAGCAGACAGTGCGAACTGTCCCTCGCGCCCGTGGCATTCTTGCGAAACGCAGGCGAGAATAGAACCGCGTTCACGCGCTGCGCCAGGTTGTGTTGCTCGGTAAAGCCGCGAGCGAACTCGTAGTCCGCGCGGCTGCTCAGCACGAACTTCACCTCATCGTGCGCGCACAGCGCTGCCATGTTGTCCAGACAAAACGTCTCCGGCTCTCCCGAGTCGGGGCACTTCACGTCGACGATTTTGATCACGCCCCTGGGAACGCGCTGCAAAGGCCGCTCTCCACTGGTTTCAAGAAGCAGGCGGTAGCCCGCGTCGAGCAGACGCTCCATGAGTGGTACCACTTCGCGCTCCTGCAGCATGGGTTCGCCGCCGGTGATCTCCACCAGCCCACCGGAAGGGCTGAGGCGTTGCACTTCGGCGATCACCTCTTCGATCGATTGTCTCCGCCCGCCAGTGAACGTGTACTCGCTATCGCACCACGAGCACCGCAAATTACACCCCGTAAGCCGAACGAAAACACACGGCAGCCCAGCGTAGGTGGACTCTCCCTGGAGCGACTTGTAAATCTCAGTAATCTGCATGGAATCTGGTGCCGGAGCGCGGTTCGGCGACGTTTACTAGCCACTAATCACTCACTAGCCACTGCTACTCGCTGTACTTCGCCGTAGTCGTATCGGTTTCAAATACGGTCACATCTTTTACCCGCACGCGCCCGCCAGTCACGCGCTGCAGCCGCGCATCGGACTCATGATAAAAATACTTAGCCAGATTCTCCGCCGAAGGATTGATCACGGTAAACGGTTCGATGTCGTTGATCATCTGATGATCGAGCCGGTCGATCACCTGCTTCATGACCTCGCGCAAGTCCTTGAAATCGACCAGCAGACCAGCCTTGTCGAGTTCCGCGCCTGCCAGCGTGACCCTGATCTTGTAGTTGTGCCCGTGCGGGTTCTCGCACTTGCCCTTATAGTTGCGCAGGTAATGCCCCGCGGCAAACGTATCTTCAACGGTAACTTCGAACATGCGTCCCTCAGCGGCCCATGCGAATACAGGCCCGACCGCAGCCTTCAGCCAAACACTTTATTGTACCGCGCCGGCGCGGAGAGAAACCGCGCCAGCTTTACTCTGTCGTCCCCCGCGTCCTCTGTGGTTGAAGGATTTTAAGACACAACCGCGATCCCTGACTTGACTCCGGCCGAGCGCCGCAGGTAGCTTGCCTATTCGGCTTCCAGCCCGCAACCAGGAGCGCGCATGCAACGTCGCAATTCGGTCTTACTTCCTTCCGTCTTTCTTGTTTTTCTCGTGAATCTGCTTCAGCTCAACCTGATCTCTTTCAACGCCGCCGCCCAGAACCGGCCTGATACAGTGCCGGAGTTCAGCATCAAGGAGCACTACACCAAATACGAATACCGCATCCCCATGCGCGACGGTGTCCATCTATTCACATCGGTGTACGTGCCAAAAGATAGCTCGAAAACTTTTCCGTTCCTGGTCGACCGCACACCTTACAGCGTCGGGCCTTACGGCGTAGATCAATATCGCCGAACACTCGGTCCCGCGCCCGAGTTCGACAAGGCGGGATACATTTTCGTTTTTCAGGACGTGCGCGGCCGCTACATGTCGGAAGGCGAGTTCATCGAGATGCGCCCGCATCTCGACAACAAAAAGTCGAAAAAGGACGTGGACGACGCCAGCGATTTCTACGACACCATCGACTGGCTGCTCAAGAACGTGCCCAACAATAATGGGAACGTCGGCATCTGGGGAATTTCCTATCCCGGTTTCTTTACTTCGGCCAGCATCATCGACTCGCATCCCGCGCTGAAGGCGGCTTCTCCGCAGGCTCCCATGACCGATCTCTTCATGGGCGACGACGCCTACCACGGCGGCGCGTTCATGCTGAACGCCAACTTCGGATTCTACAGTTCATTCAAGCCGCAGGAAAATCCGCAGCTGCCTCCGAAGACTCCCGTGCCTTTCGACTACGGCACGAAAGATGGCTACGAGTTTTATCTGAACGCGGGGCCCACCGGAAATCTCTCGAAGTATCTCGGCGGCACGAGCGCTCTGTTTGACGACCAACTCCACCACAACACCTACGACGACTATTGGAAGGCGCGCAACCTGGCGCCGCACATGAAGAATATTCATTGCGCCGTGCTCACCGTCGGGGGATGGTTCGACGCTGAGGATCTGCAGGGCCCATTCTCCACTTTCCACGCCATTGACAAAAATAATTCCGGAATTTTCAATGCCCTGGTGGTCGGCCCCTGGGTGCACGGCGGATGGGGCCGCTACGACGGCGACCATCTGGGACGCGTGGAGTTCGCCGCCAACACCGGCGAGTATTACCGCAGCAAGATTCTCTTCCCATTTTTTGAGCAATACCTCAAAGGCAATGGCGACGCCAAGCTGCCCAAAGCCTATGTGTTCGAAACCGGAACCAACGTATGGAGACAATACTCGGCCTGGCCTCCGAAGAATGCCGAACCGAAAACTCTGTATTTCCACGCCAATGGCGGTCTCTCCTTCGATCCGCCTGCGGCCGACACTCCCGCGTTCGATGAATACGTCAGCGATCCGGCCAAGCCGGTGCCGTTTGTGAACTACGTTTCGCTGAGCGTGCCGCAGGAATATATGCTCTCCGATCAGCGTTTCGCTTCCAGCCGGACCGACGTGCTGGTGTATCAAACGCCGGTTCTGCAAGAAGACGTCACCATCGCCGGTCCCATCTCGCCACGGCTCTTCGTTTCAACCAGCGGCACGGATTCTGATTTCGACGTGAAGCTGATCGACGTGTATCCCCCCGACTACCCCGATAGCAAGCTGGACGCGCCCCGCCCCGAGGACGCTGGCAAGCCGCGCGCCGATGTGCCTCCCCCGTCCTTTACCATGGGCGGATATCAGCAACTGGTGCGCGGCGAACCCTTCCGCGGCAAGTTCCGCCACAGCTTCGAAAAGCCCGAGCCCTTCACTCCCGGCAAGGTCGAGGAGATCAACGCCACGTTCCAGGACGTCAACCACACCTTCCGCCGCGGTCACCGCATCATGGTGCAGATCCAGAGCTCCTGGTTCCCGCTGACCGACCGCAATCCGCAAACTTTCGTGAACATTCCCGACGCCAAGCCCTCCGACTTCGTGAAGGCCACGGAGCGCGTGTATCACTCAAAAGCGCAAGCGTCGGGGATTGTCGTGGGCGTGCCAAGCGCAGGGGCGGCGGAGGAACAAAAGTAAAAGGAAATCCTATGGGCACAAGACTTGCGTAGAGACAGCCGCCTCGGCTGTCCGCCGGGCAAAGCGCGGCTCCGCGTATTGCGTAAAGCTATACGACTCCGAAGAACTCTTCTACCACCCGCATCTCCGTGGTTCTCTTGTAATTCGGCAGGCTCTCCACGAACACCCGCCCGTACTGCTTCTTCAAGATTCGGTTATCCAGCAGGCAGAGTAGCCCGCGGTCGTGCAGCGAACGAATCAACCGTCCAAAGCCCTGTTTGAGCGTGATCACCGCCGTCGGAACCTGATATTGAAAAAATGCGTTGCCGCCGTCCGCGTCAATGGCTTTCACCCGCGCCGCCACGACGGGATCGCTGGGCACCGCAAAAGGCAGGCGGTCGATGATCACGCAACTCAACTGCTCGCCCTGCACGTCTACGCCCTGCCAGAACGATGAAGTGGCGAACAGCACCGCGTTCGGCGTCAGCCGAAACTCCTCAAGCAACGCGCTCTTGGGCGCGTCGCCCTGACGCAGCATCGGAAATTCGAGAACGCCCAGCAGCCGTTGGTAAATCTCGTTCATCTGGGCATAGCTGGTGAACAGCACGAACGCCCGCCCGCGCGTAATCTCGAGCAGTTTGCGCACACGTTCCGCCGCGATCGCGACGAACTGCGGCGTACGCGGATCGGGCAAATCGGGTGGCACGTAGAACAGCGCCTGGCTCTGATAATCAAAATGCGACGGCAACACCGCTTCGCGCGCATGTTCCATCCCCAGCCGCTGCCGGATGTACTCAAACCCCCCGCCCACCGCGAGCGTAGCCGAAGTCAGCACGGCGCATTCGAGCTTCGACCACAGGCACTCGCGTAGGATCGGCCCTACATCAATGGGCGTAGCCTGCAAGAAAACATTCTGTTTCGCGTTTTTCTCCGCGTCTCTGTGGCTCCGTGGTGGGTTCGTTTTTCCCCGTCCGCCGCGCCGCTCGATCCAGAACACCGTATTCCGATCCTCAGACTCCATCGCGTAGCCCAGTTGTACTTGGATCTCCTGTGCCCGGCGCACGAAGTTGAAAATCTCCTCCGGCTTTTGCGGCAAGCCCTCTAACTCGCCCGCCAGCCGCGTCAATGCCTGATTCAAAGCCAAAAACTCGTCGCCGTTCTCCTCCAGAAATTCGCGGCGTGTGTCGAACGAAAATCGTCCTTCCCCCGCAGGCAGCAGCGAAAAGAAAAACTGCGACCGCTCCCGTAAACTTCCCAGCGCCCCTGACAGCGACGCCGAAAACATGCGGTTATGCTGCAGCGAAGCCTCCACATCTCGCGCCAGATCCTCCACCCGCAGGTTGCTCACGGTAATTCCAAAATAATTTCCCGCCACGTCCTCAATCTCGTGCGCTTCATCGAAAATCACCGCCGCTGCTTCCGGCAGAATGCCCGCATCAGGCGCGCCGTCGGCCTGCAGCTTGATGGCAAGATCGGCGAAAAACAAGTGGTGATTGACGATGATGATGTCGCTTTCCATCGCCTTGCGCCGCATCTCGGTGATGAAACAGCGCTCCCACTGGCTGCACTTCTGCCCCAGGCAGGCGTCCGCACGCGCGTCAAGCTTGTGCCAAAGCAGGCTCGCTTCCGGAAGTTCGGCCAGTTCAGCGCGGTCGCCGGTCTGCGTGGTTTTTTCCCAGGCCGCCATGGCGCGATACTGCTCAATCTCGTCGAGCCCGCTCAGCACCGGCTGATCGGTGAGATCGTAAAGCTTCTTGCGGCACAAATAATTATTGCGCCCCTTCATGTAGCAAACCGAAAGCCGGGAGCCGGAAGCCGGAACCCCGCTCGCCAATGCTTGCTCCAGAAAAGGCACGTCTTTGTAGAAAAGTTGTTCCTGCAGATTCTTTGTTCCGGTCGAGATGATCACGCGCTTGCCCGAGCGAATCACCGGCATCAGATAAGCCAGCGTTTTCCCCGTGCCCGTGCCCGCTTCCACAATCAGATGCCGCTTCTCTCCCAGAGCCAGCTCCACCGCCTCCGCCATCTGCAGCTGTCCGCGCCGAAATTCATATGCCGGATGCGTACGCGAAAGCACTCCCCCGGGAGCGAAGAATTGGTAGAGCGAAGCCTCCTTGCCGCTGACCGCAGATCGAGTTGAAGGTGGGGAAGCCACGGAGCCTCTATAATACGAGTTCCGGCCGCACGCAGCGCCAACGACCATGTGGGGACAGCCGCCCTCGGCTGTCCATGCCGAGTCGAAGACTCGGCTGCCTCACCACAGCAGCCGAAATCATTGGGCCTTGCGGCCCAAGACAGCCGAGGGCGGCTGTCTCCACATCATCTGCACATCAGTACGCAACTTTGACCCAACCCACCTACAACTCGACCAGCACTCTCGCTACCACCGCCGCCGGCGTTCCCACGCTCGCCATCGTGGGCCGCCCCAACGTGGGCAAGTCCACCCTGTTCAACCGCATCGTAGGGTCGCGCCGCGCCATTGTCGGAGACGAGCCCGGCATCACCCGCGACCGCCTCTACGGCGACGCTGAGTGGCGCGGACGCCACCTGCGCATCGTCGACACCGGCGGCATTCTCCCGGAAGAAAAAGATTTCATCCCGTCAGAAATCTATCGCCAGGCGCGGGTCGCACTCGATGAAGCCGCCGCAATCATCATGGTGGTCGACGGACGCACCGAACTCGCCGGCCCCGATCTCGAGTTAGTTCGCCTGCTGCGCAAAGCCGGCCGCCCGCTATTCCTGGCTGTAAACAAAGTCGACAGCGAGAAGCAATCCACGCTGATCGACAATTTTCATCGTTTAGGCATCCAGCAGATGTTCCCCGTGTCCGCCGAGCACGGCCGCGGCATAGACGATCTCCTCGACGCAATTCTCAAAATTCTCCCCGCAGAACCGGAGGCCGACAAAAGTAGCGCCGGCGTCCCGCCGGCTGTCCCGGGGGCGTCTCGCCCCCGAACTGCGGAAGCAGAAACAGATCCCGACGCTCTCACGCCCGAACCAGAAGCCGCCCACGAAACCAAGGTCGCCATCATCGGCCATCCCAACGTCGGCAAGTCCACCTTGCTGAACGCGCTCACCGCCTCCGACCGCGCCATCGTCTCGCCCATCCCCGGCACCACCCGCGACGCCGTCGACGAAATCCTCGAGCACAACGGACGCCGCTTTCGCTTCATCGACACCGCCGGCATCCGCCGCAAAGGCAAGACCCACCTCATGGCCGAAAAACTTTCGGTCGTGATGGCGCGCAAGCATCTGGAAGCCGCCGACGTCGCCTTGCTCGTCATCGACGCCACCGAAGGCGTCAGCCAGCTCGACGCCGCCATCGCCGGCTACGCCCACGAAAGCGGACGCTCCATGATCATCGTGGTCAACAAATGGGACCTGGTCACCGGCGGCGCGCAAAAACCCGGCCGGCCGTCGAAAGCCACGCGCATGCGCGAGAGCAAGCGCCCCGGCGATCGCGAAGCCTATGAAGAACGCCTGCGCTACGATCTCAAATTTCTCAACTACGCCCCGGTAGTCTTCATCTCCGCCAATACGGGCAAAGGGGTCGAGAGGATTTTCCCGCTGCTCGAAAAAGTCGCCACCGAGCGCCGCAAGCGCGTCACCACGTCCCAAATGAACCGATTCATCGAGCGCGTCGACTTCGAGCGCGCCTCCGTCCCCATGCGCCAGCGCGTGAAAATTCTCTACATGACGCAAGCCTCGGTCGCCCCGCCCACATTCGTGCTGTTCACCAACCGCGCCGTCAAACTGCATTTCTCCTACCAGCGCTTTCTGGAAAACCAGATCCGCGCGTCCTTCGGTTTCGTCGGCACCCCCATCTGGATAAAAAACCGGGCAAGAAACTCATAAGCGAAAGACCCGTATAGGGACAGCCGCCTCGCCCGTCCAGCCAAGCGCAGCGAGGCGCTTACTCCCCCGGCGCCTGCCGACCCTGCGTCAGCAACCCAACTCTCTCCACGCCCGCGTGATGCGCCACGTCAATCACATCCGCCACATACTGAAAATCCACGTCCGCATCTCCGCGCACGAACGCCACTTTCTCCGCCCGCGTCAAATAAACCTTAGTCAACCGCGCCTCCAAATCCTCCCAGCGCACGTCCTCCCCGTTGATCTTGAACGTCGGCGGCGTATCCTTCGCAGCCCACACCACCTGAATCACAATCGTGCGGGATTGCGTCCCTTCCGCGGTCCGCTTCTGATCGGGCTGCGGAATCTGCGCCTTCTCGCCCTGTTCCTGATCCATCGACACCACCAGCATGAACATGATAATCAACGTCAGCAGCACATCGATCAGCGGCGTTACGTTAATCTCCGGACCGCGCGCACCTCCGCCTGCCATTGAGAATGACATGAAAACTCGCTCCTCTCGGGCACGCGCGCGTCTGCAACATCAGACACCTCGCCGCCCTCAGGAGTTCCTCGAATCCAGGGCGCGTCATCAACCGTTTGTCATTCTGATCGAAGCGAAGAACCTATGTAACCTGCCTGCAGAAAGAGACTGCCGGACTTTTTGCGACCGCTCAATTTGCGTCTTCATGCCGGGTCCATGCATTATGAACGAACGGCCGTGCGAGCTACATCGCGGCCTCAAAAACAAACGGACCATGACTCGATCGCGAATCGTATTTCTCGCACTCGGCGCCGCGCTCTCGCTCGCCGTCTCGGCCCGCGCCCAGGACAATTACGAAATCCAGGTCTACGGCGTCGACACAGTCGCCCCGCGCTCCACCATGTTCGAAATCCATTCCAACTTCACCGTGGAAGGCAGCAAGACTGTCCAGGACGGCGTTTTCCCCTCCAATCACGCCGAGCACGAGACGCTCGAAATCACGCAGGGAGTCAACACCTGGTCTGAAGTGGGCTTCTACGTTTTCACCAGCATCCAGTCAGATGGCGGCTGGCAGTGGGTGGGCGATCACATTCGCCCGCGCGTGCGCGCCCCGGAATCGTGGCACTGGCCAGTGGGCGTGAGCATCTCGAATGAGATCGGCTACCAGCGCCGCGCCTTTTCCCCCGACACCTGGACGTGGGAAATTCGCCCCATCGTCGACAAAAAACTCGGCCCCTGGTACCTGAGTTTCAATCCCACGCTCGACCGCTCATTTCACGGCGAAACCGTGGACAAGGGCGTGGTGTTTTCCCCCAACGTGAAAGTCAGTTACGATTTCACAAAAAAGATCGCAGGCGGACTCGAATATTACGGTTCGAGCGGATCGATCACCGGCTTCGATCCCCTCAAAGACCAGCAGCAGCAATTCTTTCCCACGATTGACGTGGATTTTGGCCCGCAGTGGGAGTTCAATTTCGGTGTCGGCGTCGGCGCCACGCGCTCCACCGACCACCTCATCGTGAAGTGCATCATCGGACGCCGTTTTTCATGGCCGCAGGGAAAAGGAAAACTAAATAAACTCGAAACCGGACAGTAGTGTTCATCTCATAAAAAGCGCTGGGAAACGCACGGCATCGAGAGGCGCCGCAAAAAACCCGCGAATGCTTGTAACACCAATGCGTGTAACACCGTGGAAGAGCGGCGCTTCAGCGCCGCGTAAAACCTCCAGAATCAGCGTGGGCTTCAGCCCCAGTGGTCGCATTTTGTGCCCACCAAGAGTTTTTTCGCAGCCTTTTCGAGCCGTGCCGCACAAAGGCTCACGCATCCGCGGCTTTAGCCGCTGAGGTCCGCGCTTGAGTCCAACCGCCAAGGATTTATGAGGTGGCTTCCGCGGTTACCCGGCCGGCGCCGGAGCCGGAGGCAACGGCGGCGGCTCGCCGTGCGGGCTCACTCCAAGCTGCGACGCCGCAGCGGCCGGCGCTGGGTAAAGCGCCCTGCTCAAAGCCGGATACCTTCCCGCGAAGAAATAAATGGAATACGCCGGGAAGAACACAATCACCGGCACCGAAACAAGCGACAGCAGATACAAAAAGATGAAAAGCAGAATACATCCCACCACCACCGCCAGCGTAATGGTGTATGCATTCCACGTAAGCCCCGCCGATTTGCCGGCCAGCACTCCCACGACAGCCAGCACAGCGGTGGGAACCGCGAAAAATAAGGTCATAATCAAAGTCACAATACCGATGATCACTGCCGCCACAATCGCCAGCACAATCTTCATCACTACGTAAATCACGTAGTCACCCTTTTCCGCCTTCATCATCGGCCACAGCCGCCGCCATCCTTCAAACGCGCCAATTCCTTCCAGCGCCATCTGCGGCACGACAAAATCTTTGGTGAACACAAATACCACCGCCGCCGCCAGAGCGAAAATGAAAATCACGAGAAACAAAAAAATCCCTCCCAGAATCAGCGCCGCAACGTGCTCCTTGGGCTCCTTAACCCAGCCCGCTCCAAACGCGGCCGCAAGGGGGATTCCGATCAGCATCGTGACGAACGCGACCGAAGCCAGCAGGTAGAGTATTTTCCACACAAAATACCGAAATCCCGGTCCTTGCCGCCGGCCCCACCCCTCGCCCACGCGGCACTCCCCCGCCAGCACGCTGTCGAACAAAATGAAGCGCATCACACTGCCCACATACATCATGATGACGCCCAGCACCAGCCCCGCCGCCACCAGCGCGGCAATCAGCCCCGCGTAAAGGGCCAAATCCGGCATGTTCCACGATTGCAGAAGAAACGACTGCTCGAGAAAGTGGCGGCCGCTGTCGCCCCGGGGAAGATTGATGTTGTTGAAATTGAAGTTGTTGCAGCCTCCGCTGGAGCCCAGCTCTCCGGCCAGCAGTCCGACCACGGCCAGCTTCGCCCACTGTCCAAACCGAAATGGCTGGAACAACTGTTTCTTAGTATGCAACAGGGCTGGGGAAATCGCATCGACGGCAGAAATAGGCAAGCGCGCACCTCGGCAACGATTTTACTTCCCAGCAAGGTACTGCGAATCGCCCCGCCGAGCAAATCATTTCCGGAGGTAATTCCTCGTGCGGGGCATGGCTTGTGCGGCGTATGACTTGTGCAGGGTATGGCTTCTGTGGGGGCGGGCGCGTGTGGGGACGGGCGCCTCGCCCGTCCTTGCCGAGCGCAGCGAAGCAAGCCTTTGACTTTTGCCCGGCTAATCTTGCAGCAGCCGCAGTTTGAGCTCTCTCCGCCCCGCCACTCCTAGAGAATCTTCTCCATCCCAAACAGCGGTGTCCCAGACAGATCCTGCGTCTCCTCCGCCATCCGCCGAAACCCGAATCTCTCATACAGCCGGATCGCCGAATCGAGAAACGGAGTAGTGCTCAAGAACAAGCGTTTGTACCCTCCGCAGAAAGCCCAGCTCACCACTTCGCGCAGCAGCGCCGACCCCGCTCCCAATCCCCGCGCCGCCGGCAGCACGGCCATTCCCCGAATGTAAACAGACTCCCCCTTAGCCACCGCGGCCACCGTGCCCAGCACAACGCCGTCCCGCAGCGCGACCCAAACCGGCCCTTCGCGCATGCGAATCAGTATCTGCTCCGCGCCCAGAGCCGTCGCCGCAAACCCGCCGTCCGTGTACAGCGATTTGAACTCGACAAACGACTCTTGAAGTACCGCCCCAATCGCCGCAGCGTCGCCTGCCTCAGCCCGACGAATCTCAATCGAAGTCACCGCCGCATTTCTCCGCGCCCTCCGCGGCAGTTCTCTGCGAGCTCGGCGGTTCAAGCTTTACCGGCTCGCAACGCCGCCACGTCGGGAGGTATCGATTTCCGCACTCACTTCTGCATTCCGACTGCTGACTTCTGGATTTCTACGCCCCGCGCCCACCACTCATCAAACTCCCGCAGCGCCAGCTCGCACTGCACGCGGTGCCGCTCCTTGCGATCGCGGATCTTCTTCTCCAGCGCCGGCAGCAGATCAAACGTAATATTCGCCGGCTGAAAATTTCTGGCATCGGCATGCGCCACATAATGCGTCAGCGACCCAAATGCCGATGCTCGCGGCGGAGCCACCGGCTCTTCGCCAACCGCCAGCGCCGCCGCATGAACCCCGGCCATCAGCCCCGTCGCAATCGACTCCACATATCCTTCCACGCCGCAAATCTGCCCCGCAAACAAAACCCGCGGATGCGCCCTCATCTGCAAAGTCTCGCGCAGCAGCATGGGGCCGTTGATATACGTGTTGCGATGAATCTGCCCGTAACGCAGGAATCGCGCATTCTCCAGCCCGGGAATCAGCCGCAGCACCCGCGCCTGCTCGCCAAATTTCAAATGATTCTGAAATCCCACCAGGTTGTAAGAATCCGCCCGCAGATTTTCCTGCCGCAACTGCACCACCGCATAAGGCATCCGCCCCGTCCGCGGGTTTATCAACCCCACCGGCTTCATGGGACCAAACCGCAGCGTGTCCCGCCCCCGCCGCGCAATCTCCTCAATCGGCAGGCAGCTCTCAAAATAATTCAGCTTCTCCCAGTCGCGCTCTTCCACCGACTGCGCAGCCAGCAGCGCGTCGTAAAACGTGCCGTATTCCTCCGCTGTCATCGGGCAATTGATGTAATCGGCCGATCCCTTGTCATACCGCGCCGCCATATAAACCCGCGCCATGTCAATGGAATCCGCCTCAACAATCGGACTGATGGAATCATAAAAATACAAATGAGGACTGTCTGAAATTAGATCGTGTGGCGCGGGCACTCTTGCCCGCGAAGGTTTTGACTTGTCCGGCCACTGCTCCCCCGTCCCATCACAAACATCAGCAGGTGATAGGTCTTGAGCGGCGCAGCGCTTCAGCGCTGCGATCTCAGCGCTACTCTGAGAAGCGGTTTCAGCCGCCGAGGTACTTACCTGAGACGCTGCCCCGCTCAACCGCCCAATCTCCCCCGCCAACCCCTCCGAAGTCAGCGGCCCGCTCGCCACAATCGTAATGTCCCCTTCATCAATCGCCCCCACTTCCTCCCGCCGCACCAAAATCCGCGGATCGCGCCCAATCGCCTCGGTCACACGGCGCGCAAACGTCACCCGATCCACCGCCAGCGCATGTCCCGCCGGAACCGCGCACTCCCGCGCAATTTCCAGCAGCAGCGAACCCGCCCTCCGCATCTCCTCTTTCAACAACCACGGCGCCGTGTTCTCGCTGTCCGACTTCAGAGAGTTCGAACACACCAGTTCCGCGAAGTCCCCGGTCTGATGCGCCGGCGTCGTCCGCACCGGCCGCATCTCGAACAACTCCACCTCCACTCCGCGCCGCGCACACTGCCACGCCGCCTCCGCCCCCGCCAGTCCCGCACCGATTATGCGCACGTGATTTTTCATCTCACTTTACTCATTTGTTGCTTATGTGCGCACTCTCTCGACCGATTGATCCTGAAGGCAAGCCCGAGTCCGCCGACCGTGCCCAGCCCTGCTCCCGCAAGTATCGCTACGAGATACCAGCTCAGCACCAGCAAGCCAGAATTCGCGAACAACCAAGGCCACTTCGCCGCGGTCAGCAAAACGATCCCTGAGAACAGAAAGGAGCAAACCGCGAATCCGGTTGACCCTAGCACGATGTATAACCCCAGAGCGCGTAACCTTGCCACGCAACCTAACCCCGTGCCCAACGTGAGAAAGAGTACCCAGAGCGCGGCGATGAAGAAAAAAGGCATGGCTGCAGAACTAAGGTCTTCCCGTTCACAACCTACGGTTCACTTCGACGGCCGTCGACCCTTCCGCGGCGCGCGAATCGTATCGCCCCTCTCCAGCATTTCCACGAACTCCCGAATCTTCCGCGCCCGCGTCTCCGCCTTCTTCACCGTTTGAATCCGGAACAGCACCGCATACCGGTTCGCCGAATCGAGCGTCCGAAAAAAATCGTTCGCCCGCGGATTCTCATCCAGCGCCGCCTGAAAGTCCTCCGGCACCGCAGCGCCCTTCGGGGAATCGTACGCCGACTCCCACCTGCCACATTCCTTGGCCCTCTCCACCGCTTCGAGCCCGGCCGCTTGCATCTGCCCGCAAGCAATCAGCGCCAGCGCCTTTTCCCGGTTGATCTTCGACCAGATGCTCCGCGCCGACCGCGGCACGAATCTCTGCAGCCACGCCTCTTCGTTCTCCGGCCGCTTCTGTCCGTCAATCCATCCATAGGCCAGCGCCACTTCCAGCGCCTCGCCATACGACACCGACCGCAGGCCCGATCCCTTCTTCGCCAGCCGCAACCACAGCCCTTCATGCGCGCGGTGATTCTTCTCCAGCCATGCAGCCCACGCGTCCCGGCTGGCGAACCATCGCACCGGCGCCGGCCCTTTACCGCCCTTTCTCGTTGCCTTCACGCCGCGCTTTCCGCCAGCTTCCGCAAGTCCTCGCCGCTGAGCAGCACCGAACGCCAGGCATCGCGAAACTCCGCCCCCAGCGCCTGATACAGCTCAATCGCTTTCTGATTCCACCCCAGCACTTCCCAGCTCATGCCGACGCAGCCTTCCTCTACCGCAATCCGCGCCACCGCCGCCAGCAGCGCTTTCCCCACGCCCTTCCCGCGAAACTGTTCCCGCACAAACAAATCCTCCAGATACATTCCCCGCCCCGCCCAGGTCGAATAGCGGCCAAAGAAAAGCGCATACGCCGCGGGCTGCCCCTCCCACTCTGCGATCAGCGCGCGAAACTGCGCATTCTCCCCAAACCCGTCCCGCGCCAAATCCTCTTCCCGGATGGTCACGAATTCCAGCTCGCGCTCAAACTCCGCCAGCTCGCGGATCATCGTCCGCAGCAGCGCGCAATCCTCAATCTTCGCCGCACGAATTCGAAGCATCGTAGATGGCAACTCCAAGCGTGGAAGTTTCGTGTCTGTAAAGAGCAGATCTCAGAAATTATTGCGAAGGGCAATTCTACAGTCAAAAAAGGAGGGTTGTTCTATCCGTGTGCATCGGCGCAGATCCGCGGCTGAGAAGTCAATGCGAAATCAGCGTCGACTGGCTGGCCACGCACACCCACACGCCGCCGCGATACACCCACGTATCCGTGAACCGCCCGCGATGCAGATAGGCCTTCCCGTTGCGCACGCCCTTTTCGTGATAGATCCCCGTCACCACGGCGCTATCGCCGTAAACGTGCGCCGTCATCGTCTCGTTCACAATCTGCTCGGGATGCAGCTGCGGTTCCTTCACGCTGCTGATGAACTGGGTCTTGTTCATCATGCTCCCGTCATAATCGATATAGACCACCGTGGAATCAAGCAGGCTCTCCAGCGCCTTCACATCTTTATGCTCCTCCGCCTGGTTCCATGCATTTTCCAGAGCCAGAATCTTGGTCTGCTCCGCGTCCGTCTGGGCTCCACCTTGCGCTGGGGCCTGCGCCGGCATTGCCGCGAACGCCCACAACCACAGAAATACCGCGAGAAAAATCCTCATCGCACACCACTCCTTGTGCGAACTTTACGGGCCTGCCCGCAGGATGGCAAGTATCTCCCTCTATGCAGCGGGCTGTGGATTTCGTTGAAATTTCCTCGGAGTGAGTTGTGGCTTCGGGGGCTTCGAACACTCAGCGCGCGATCAGCGTCGACTGGCTGGCCACGCATAGCCAGCTCCCGCCCTCGCGTACCCATGTGTCGGTGAACCGCTCCCGGTGCAGGTAGGGTTTGCCGTTCTTCGCGCCCGTCTCGCGATACACTCCATTCACCACCGCGACCGCGCCGTACATGCGCACCGTCATGGATTCGTTCACAATCTGCAGCGGCACGTTTGGGGGCGAATCCACGCTGGCCAGATATTGCTCGCGATCCATCACGGTTCCGTCGTAGTCGATATACACCACCTCCGGCGCCAGCAAGATCCTCAGCGCCTTGGCATCTCTGCTTTGTACTGCCTGGTTCCAGGCTACTTCTAGGGTCAGAATGCGCGACTCCTCCCCCCCCGTCTGGATCGCCCCTTGCGCCTTAATCAGCGACGCAACCAACAGCATAGAAACTATCGAGAATAGCGTTCGCATTCCCACCCCATTCTTTTGCCCGCCGCATCCGGCCTGGGGAAACCGAGAGCGGACCGCGGCAGGTCTTCAGTGCGTAATTGGCGTCGCCTGCTCGGCAACGCAGACCCAGAACCCGTTCCGGTACACCCAGGTATCGATAAATCTCCCTCGCCGCTGCAGTGGTTTCCCCTCGTGCACTTCCGTGGAGCGGTAAATGCCGGTCACAATCGCAGCGCCCCCAAAAATTTGCGTTGTCACCGAATCCGTCACCACCTCCTGCAGCGGAGCCTTCCTCACTCGCGCCAGAAATTCCGCCTTCCCCATCTGGCTGCCGTCAAACTCCACATACACGAAAGTCTCGTCGAGGATCGCGTCCAGCGCGTTTACATCCTTCATCGCCTCCGCCTGGTTCCGCGCATGTTCAAGCGCAAGAATCCTCGACCGCACATCTGCACCGGAATCCTGCGCCCGCAGCAGAAGGCAAGGGAGGGCCAGCGCAATCAAGACCCAGATCGCAGATTTTGCAGCGTAGTTCTTCATATGCGCGGCCGCGAGTACCCCACCCTTCTCGCGCTCTTTGCGTGAAAGTGGCGATTTTCAACCTTCGATCCGCAGCTCATCCTCTTGCCCCATCGGCAAGTTCGCCTCTTTGCTTCAGCGCCCTGGCCCGAGGCCCACTTCCGCGCCCCGCCTTCATCTATGATGGAATTTTGTTTTACTTTCGACCTTGGAGGGTCGTATGGCGCGCATTGCTCTGATTTTCCCGGAATCCGCCAGTCCCGAAGTAAACGAGATCTACGAAAAGGCTCTGCGCGGCAAGCCCGGCAACGCTCAGAAAGCGCTGGCTCATCGTCCCGAGATGCTTAAGAATTTCCTCACCTTCTACGCCAGCGTGGGCCGTTCCCTCGACCGCAAACTCTACGAACTCATCTACCTCCGCGTGTCGCTGATCAACGGCTGCCATTATTGCACCCAGCATCACGTGGCCTCGTCCAAGCGCGTGGGCCTCACCGCCGAAGACTGGTCTGCGCTCAGCGCCGGGGACTACTCGCGTTACACCGCCAAAGAAAAAGCCGCGCTCGTCTATGCTGAAAAACTCACCCGTACCCCGCACGACATCACCGACGCCGACGTCGCCGTCCTGAAAAAAGAATTCACCGAACCCGAAATCGTCGATCTCCACCTGCTCACCGGCCTGGCCAACCTCACCAACCGCTTCACCGACCCGCTCGGCCTGGAACTGGAATTCCCCGAAGAAAAAATCTAGAAGTCTGCGCCACGGATCACACGGATTTCCACGGATCAAATAAATCTGCAGTGGTGCAGTTTCGATTCCGACGAGCAACATCGATGTTGGCGTCATCCCGAGTGGCGCCGTTCTTCAGGCGGAGCGAGAGCCTGCCTTGAGCGGAGCCGAAGGGCATCTCCCGGCGGATTGTCGTTGTGGTTAGAGGTCCAACTGTACTACCACCGGCAAAGCGTTGCTTATCCGTGAATCCGTGCAAATCCGTGGCTAAAGTAGTTAGAGGATCTCGCGCATATCCCCCACCCGACGCGTCACCCGTTCCCGGTCCAGATACTCCAGCAGCGGAATCGCATACTTCCGGCTCACTCCCGTCAACTCCTTAAACTTCGCCACATCAATCTTCACCGATTGTTTCTTGTGCGCGGCTAAATCCCGCCGCAGTTGTTCCAGCGCGCCGCGATGAAATACCAACTCATCGGAAATCTTGACCAGCGCCTTGTCCCGCAAAAGCAGCGTCACAATCTTCTGCGCCCGCGCCTTGTCGATCTTCAGCCCCGCCATCACTTCATGCAACGCCGGAACCTTCAGCCCCGCCGCGGCAAATGCCTCTTCGATTTTCTTCTTCGACTCCGCTTCTTCATCTTTCATCACCGCGCCGCGTCCCGGCAGCCTTACCAACTCGTTGACCAGTTCGATTTTTTTCTCCTTGGCCAGGCCCGCCAGCCCCGCGTCAAACAGCTCCGGAGCCATTTCCAGCGCGCGGCGCAGTTCCTCCTGCAGTTCGCCCCTCGCCATGCCAGGCTTCAGCGGATCTCTATCATGAAACGAAGTCACCGCATCCAGCACGCTCGCCCGCGCCAGCGCAAACTCATGTTCGGCGAATAACCGATCCTGCAACCGCACCAGCACGCCCGACCCAACTAGCGCCTCGGCGAGTTTTTCAATTTCGTCCCGACGCCACCCCGTCTCCGCCACCGTCTCGGCAAATGTCAGCCCGCGCTTGCCGCGCCGCGTCACTCGCCCGGCGACGATCGCTCCCCGCCGTTCCGACCCGAATTCTTCCAGCATCTGCATAAAAGCCGGAATCGGCGCCCCCGCCGCTGGTCTCAGTCTCTTCACTTCTCTGGGACTCACCATCGGAGCCGCATCCAGCACCACGCCCCCGCCAATCGTCACCACCGGCGAAAACTGCCGGATGATGAACCGATCCCCCGGCAGCAGCAGCGCCGCCTCCGCCAGCCTGATCCGCGCAAATGCTTCGTGCCCTGGCGTAAGTCCGGGGTGCCCCATCCTCGCGCGTTCTTCGCGCAGGGTGGGGATTTTGACTTTGTCGTTACTCTCCGATCCGACCCCGTACAGCTCCACCTCCGCCACCGTCTCCATCGTGTACGAATGAAAATGTACCCGCGCCCGGTCCTTCAACGCACGCGGCGCCGACGCCAGCAAGCGCAGCCTCACGTCCGCCACGCGCGTAGTTCCTAAAGTCGCCGGAGGCGCCAGCGTCATCCCGCGCGCCAAATCTTCGGTACTCGCCCCCGCCACGTTCAGCGCCGTGCGTTGTCCCGCAGTCGCCCCCTTCGCACTCTCCCCGTGCACCTGCACCCCGCGCACCCGCACCCGCCGCCCGGTCGGAAACACTTCCAGTTCGTCCTCCGGACGAATCGTCCCCGCCACCAGCGTCCCCGTCACCACCGTGCCAAATCCCTTCATCGTGAACACGCGATCGATGGGCAGCCGCGCCAGCGCATGCGAATCCCGCGCCGGAAGGTCGTGTGCAGCCGCGACCAGAGCCCGCTTCAGTTCCTCCAGCCCCGCGCCGGTCAAAGAACTCACAGCCACAATGGATTTTGGTTTATCCAAAAATGTCCCGCGCAAAAATTCCTGCACTTCCATCCGCACCACTTCCAGCGTCTCCGCATCCACTGCGTCCGACTTCGTCAGCACCGTGATGCCACGCCGCACTCCCAGCAGTTGCAGAATGTCAAAATGTTCCCGCGTCTGCGGCTTGATCGACTCATCCGCCGCAATCACCAGCAGCACCAGATCGATCCCGCCCACCCCGGCCAGCATGTTGCGCACAAAACGTTCATGCCCCGGAACATCGACAAATCCAACCCGCAGCCACTCGCCATTTTTCGTAGGATCGTTTTTCGCAAGATCGTTTGCCGCAGGCAAGTCCATGTGCGCAAAACCGAGATCAATCGTGATCCCCCTACGCTTCTCTTCTTCCAGTCGGTCGGCATCAATCCCGGTCAGCGCCTTCACCAGCGCTGTCTTCCCGTGATCAATATGCCCCGCCGTCCCCACAATGATCGATTTCATTTTCGTCAGTCTGGAATCTTACCGGGAATCTTGCCGAAAGAAGAAACATGTAGGGACAGCCGCCTCGGCTGTCCCGCCAAGCGCAGCGAGGCGCGGCGCTACCCTACAGCGTCGGCCCACGGGCTTCCATGCCCCTGACCCAAGAGCAACAGCGTGCACCCAACCTCAACAGCTTAGAAACAATTTCAACAACATCCAGACAATTTCAACAACATCCAGACAATTTCAACAACATACAAAGACTTCGATGGGTGCCCCAGGTCTCGCCTCCTTCGCGAGACCTGGGGTTTTTCCCTCGATGTCTGGTCGAGCGGGATAAACTCTCCAGTCCTTTCAATAGCTTCCAGATAATTGCAACAGCTTACAGACTTTTTCAATCACTTACAGCGATTTCGCATTTTAGAGGCGATTTAAGCCCTGCCCAACTCCCGGGCAGCCTTCGCGTTGACCTGAGTGCCCGAACGCGCTCAGGAGCCAATTCTGCGCATCCCAGGGGCATCCTGCGCATGGGTCGCCCTGCTACCCAGGGCGACGGCCATCCGAACCCATCCCTGTTTTCAACAACTTAGAGATTTGCACAATGAAAACAAAGCACATGGCGCCGTTCCCAATCATCCCTCCATTCGCCTCGCATTTGTTATCAATAGCTTACAGATAAGTGATTGAAGCGGCGATAGTAGCGCCGCCGTCCCGGCTGCTGGGAGCCCTGCTCTGAACGATGCCGAAGGAGTCGGGCGTCCCCGCCGTGCCGGCCCTCTTTGCCTCTTTGCCTCTTTGCCCGACTTGTGCCCGCGTCATCCGCCCTCTACTCTTCCCTACAGCGAGGGATCGAAGATGACCGCATCTGTCTTTATCGGAACCAGCCTCGACGGCTTCATAGCCCGACTCAACGGCGAATTCGACTTTCTACCCGAAGGCGGCGGCGAGCCCCACGGCTACAACGAGTTCATCGCAACCGTCGACACCCTGGTGATCGGCCGCAAGACTTTCGAAACCGTTCTCGCCTTTCCCGAGTGGCCCTACGGCGACAAGCGTGTGGTCGTCCTGAGCAGCCGTCCCATCGACTTCTCTAAAGTTCGCGGAGGCCGCGTCGAACAGATGTCCGGTCCTCCCGCTGAGATCGTCGCTAAACTCGCCGCCAGCGGCGTGCAGCACGCGTACATCGACGGAGGCATCACCATCCAACGATTCCTGCGCGCCGGCCTCATTCAACGTCTCACCATCACGCGCGTGCCCGTGCTGATCGGAGAAGGCATTCCTCTGTTCGGCACTCTTCCACACGATGTGCGGCTTCGTCACCTGGCAACACAAACCTATCCCAGCGGTCTGGTGAAAACCGAGTACGAAGTTGTGGCGTGACATCTGCGTCCTATGCCTCGCATCCTGCCAACGACAAAAGCTCTTAACCGCGGAGATCGCCAAGAAAACCCGCAGAGAACGCAGAGCAGATCAGTCGGGCTTGCTCTTCTCGGCGCCCTCCGCGGACTTTCTCAGCGATCTCGGCGGTTAAAGGCTTTTGGGCTCCTGGGCATTTCGCGCCCGCTTTTCCTACACATCGGCTCCCTCAAAATGCGACAATAGAAGTTCCTCATGCCCACTGCCCTGACTTCTGCCCCCACTCCGGAGATGATCCGGCAGCACGGCCTCACGCCTGACGAGTACGAAAAAATCAAGCAGCTCCTGGGCAGCCGGGAGCCCACGCTGACCGAGCTCGGCATCTTCAGTGTGATGTGGAGCGAGCACTGTTCCTACAAATCGTCGCGCGTGCATTTGAAGCGACTGCCCACGCGCAGCAAACTGGTGGTGCAGGGGCCGGGAGAGAACGCCGGCATCATCGACATCGGCGACGGCTGGGCCTGCGCCTTCAAAATCGAATCGCACAACCATCCCAGCTTCATCGAGCCGTTTCAAGGCGCAACTACCGGCGTAGGCGGAATCCTGCGCGACATCTTCACCATGGGCGCGAGACCGGTGGCCGTGATGGACTCGCTGAGATTCGGACCGATTACTGCTAACGGGGACCAGGCTCATGTGGGAACAGCCGCCCTCGGCTATTCGGCCGAGCGAAGCTCGGCTGCTTCTGGTGAATCCGGAGAACAAGCCGCCGGCCTGCGGCCCGGCCGGACAGCCGAGGCGGCTGTCGCTACGCAAGAGATTCACAAAAACCATTCCATTTTCGAGGGCGTCGTGAGCGGGGTGGCTTCTTACGGCAACTGCTTCGGCGTCCCCAACTTAGGCGGCGAAACGAAGTTTGAGCCCTGCTACTCGGGCAACCCGCTGGTGAATGCATTCGCGCTCGGCCTGGTGCGCAAGGACGAAATCTTTTACGCGCGCGCCGCCGGCGAAGGCAATCCCGTGATCTACGTGGGCGCCAAGACCGGACGCGACGGCATTCACGGCGCGACCATGGCCAGCGAAGAATTCAGCGAAGGGTCGGAAGCGAAGCGTCCCAATGTGCAGGTGGGCGATCCGTTTCTCGAGAAGCTGCTGCTCGAGGCCTGCCTCGAAGCCATGAAGACGGGAGCCATCGTCGGCATTCAAGATATGGGAGCGGCGGGACTTACCTGTTCCACCTGCGAAATGGGCGGGCGCGGAAATGTTGGGATCGAGATTGAACTCGACCGCGTGCCGCAGCGCGAAACGGGAATGACTCCGTACGAAATCATGCTGAGCGAATCGCAGGAGCGCATGCTGCTGGTGGCGCAAAAGGGACGTGAGGACGAAGTGTTCCGCGTCTTTGAGAAGTGGGGGCTGGATGCGGTCGAGGTCGGCAAGGTTACGACCGACAACAAGTTGCGCGTGCTGGAGCATGGCGAGGTGGTGGCGGAAATTCCGAATCAGGCTTTGACGGATGATGCGCCGGTCTATAAGCGTCCGCTGGCGCGGTGGGAGCCTCCGGTGCCGCGTGAGATGCCGGAGCACGTTAAGCTTTCCGCGAAGAGTGGACCTCAGGGGCTGAAGCCCGCATCTTCCGCGAAGCTTAACGGCACGCCTGAAGCCGTGCCCTTCCCAAAACCCGCAACGCCAGGAGGTTCGACGGATTTCACGCAAAATCTGAAGCGGCTTCTGGCTAGTCCGAACATTTGCGGGAAGCGGTGGGTGTGGCAGCAATACGATCATATGGTGCAGACCAACACGGTGGAAGCGCCCGGGGCGGGCGATGCGGGCGTGATTCGCATCAAGAACGACGGTCCCGGGCCACAACGTGGACTAGCGATGGCGCTCGATGGGAACGGGCGCTGGTGTTATCTGGATCCGCGGCTGGGGGCGATGCACGCTGTAGCCGAGGCGGCGCGCAAAGTGGCGTGTTCGGGGGCAACTCCGGTGGCGGCAACCAATTGCCTCAACTTTGGCAATCCGGAAAAGCCCCACATCATGTGGCAGTTCTCGCAGGTCATCGACGGAATTACCAAAGCTTGCGAGGAACTGGAGATTCCGATCACGGGCGGCAACGTTAGTTTTTATAACGAGACTTTGGGTGAAGGGATCTATCCCACGCCGGTGCTTGGAGTTGTGGGGACTCTTGCCGACGTGGGCAAGACCGCGAAGATGCACTTTGCCGGTCCGGGACGCACGATTGTGCTATTGCGCGCGGGCGAAGCGGGAGATATCACCGATGCAGAGAGTGAGTTCGGGTCGTCGGAATATGCCAAAGAGATTCTGGGCGTGTTGTGGGGATATCCGCCGGAGCTGGATCTGGAGCGTGAGGCGGCGCTGCAGAAAGCTGTCATTGAACTGATTCAGTTGGGGTTGGTGGAGTCAGTGCATGATTGCTCCGATGGCGGCGTGGCGGTGGCTTTGGCCGAGAAAACTTTTGCCAAGGGTGTGGGGGCGCGGGTGAATCTTGTGTCTGGCGGGCTTCCGGCGGAGTTTGTGTTGTTTGGGGAGGATGCGAGCCGGATTTTGGTTTCTTGCGACGCGGGGAAGGTGGAGGGAATCCAACAGGTTGCGGGGAATTTGGGGGTTGTGGCCGAAGTGATTGGGGAGACTGGTTCGGATCGGGTGGAGATTTCTTTGGATGGTGCGGTGGTGGTCTCGGCGGCGGTTGCGGAGTTGAGTTCGGATTATGAGGGGGCGCTGGAAGTGGCGCTGCGGGCGGAGAGCGGGGCGGCCGAGTGAATTGCATTCTTGATGTTTGATTGCTGATTTCTGATGGAACAGGCTTGCGTGGCAGTCCACTTAGAGAGTGTCCTCGGAAACTGAGAGGAGAAAAACCGAGCCGAGCGTTGCTCGGCTGGACAGCCGAGGGCGGCTGTCCCCACATGATCTGTGGTGGTTTCGACGGTGGATTGACCAAGAGGCCCATGTCTCGCAAAAGAGGCGAGACATGGGGCACCCTATTACAAGCTGAGATTTAAGGGCTAAGAGCTAAATGCAGATTAACGACAAATTTCGGGACGAGTGCGGGGTGGTGGCGGTGTTTGCGCATCCGGAGGCGGAGAAGCTTGCTTATCTGGGGCTGCATGCGCTGCAGCATCGCGGGCAGGAGTCGGCGGGGATCGTGAGTTCCGATGGGCTGAGTCTGCATCAGCACAAGGCGATGGGGCTGGTAGCCGACATTTTTACCCCGGACGTGCTTTCGCGGTTGCGTGGGACTTTGGCTTTGGGGCACACGCGGTATTCGACCGCTGGAGATTCGGCGCTGCTCAATGCGCAGCCGATTGTCGTGCAATCGAATAAGGGCGCGATTGCGGTAGCGCATAACGGGAACCTGACGAATGCGCTCGAAGTGCGCGGGCGGCTGGAGCGGCAGGGGTCGATTTTTCAGACCAACAGCGATACGGAAGTGATCGTACATTTGATTGCGCTGTCGAAAGAGCAGACGCTTCCTGAGGCGATGGCTGACGCGCTACGGCGGGTGGAGGGAGCGTTTTCGCTGGTGATGATGAGCCCGGACCGGGTGTTTGCGGCGCGCGATCCGCGCGGGTTTCGGCCACTGGCCATGGGCAGGATTTCCGCGTTGGACGGGCAGAAATGTGACACGGTGGTGTTCGCGTCGGAGACTTGCGCGTTTGATTTGATTGGCGCGGAATATGTGCGCGACGTGAAGCCGGGCGAACTCGTGGTGGTGGGGCCGGAAGGGATTGCTTCGCAGTTTTATTCCACGGTTGCGCCGCAATCGAGCTGCATTTTTGAGCATGTTTATTTTTCGCGTCCGGACAGCACGGTATTTGGGCGGGCGGTGCAGACCAGCCGCGAAGAGTTGGGGCGAGAGATGGCGCGGGAATCGCCCGTTGAGGCGGATGTTGTCGTGCCGGTGCCAGATTCGGGTGTGACCGCGGCCGTGGGTTATGCGGCGGAAAGCGGCATTCCGTTTCGCTTTGGGTTAATTCGCAATCATTATGTAGGGCGGACGTTTATTGAGCCGAGCCAGAGCGTGCGCGATTTTGGAGTGAAGCTGAAACTGAATCCGGTGCGGTCGCTGCTGGAAGGCAAGCGGGTGGTGCTGATTGACGATTCGATTGTGCGCGGGACCACGAGTCGCAAGATTGTCCGGCTGATCCGCGGCGCGGGGGCGAAGGAAGTGCATATGCGGATTTCGTGTCCGCCAACGATTTCGCCTTGTTTTTATGGGGTGGATACGCCTTCGAAGAAGCAGCTGATTGCGGCGAACAAGTCGGTGGAACAGATTCGGGAGTACATTGGCGCGGATTCGCTAGCTTATCTTTCTCTGGACGGGCTGAAGCGGGCTTGCGGCGAGGGGTTGCAGATTTCGTATTGTTCGGCTTGCTATACGGGGAAGTATCCGACTGAGATTATTGATGTGGAAGAGATACTGCCGGCGTCGGTGCGGCGGTAGGGGCGAGAACTTTTCGCCGCGGATTTACGCGGATCATTCGCGGGTACTCTTTTTTCATTCCTTAAATTCTTTTTTCTGATGTCGATTTGGGCGGTCACTCGCTTCGACCAGCTCAGGGTGTTCGGCTGTCGCTCTTCGCTTGTTGACTGAGCCAAAAGCCAGCCGCTGGCGCGGCTGTGGCGGGCAAGAGTGCCCGCCCCACACAAGTGATTGCCCCACACCGGCGAGCTCACGCAGGCAAGAAAAAAGCCTCCGCGGCCCTTGCGGGCGGCGGAGGCTGGGTTGATGGTCTGTTACCAGGTGATGGTCTGGCCGAAAATCTGCATGCTGGCTCCGTCACGAGTGTCGGACCAGGCGGCGTGAACTGTGCCGTCTGTTCCGGCGGCGATCTGGGTGTAGTCGCCGAAGAAACCGCAGCCGGGGAAGCCGACGCAGGGGTTGAAGGATGTGTCGCTGACGGCCATCTGAGCCGGGAACGTAGCCCCGCCGTCCGTCGACTTTGCCACCCAGTACTTCACCTTGGTGAGGAATGGGTCATCGCGGTCGTCGTAAAAGCCCACATACACGGAGCCGTCAGGCTTGGTTGTGGCCCACGGGAAAATGTGGTCCTTGCCGTCGTTGAACACATCGTTGTTTACGCGCGAGATGGTGGATGAGCCGGTTTGAGTGTTGACCGCGGCCAGATAGACGCTCATGCCGCTCTCGATTGGACCGGTGCCAACCTGGTTGGAGGAGAAGGCGCAATACGCGGTATCGACACTGATGCCGCATCCTGGCGCGATGGTTCCGCTAATCCGGAAGCCCCAGTTGGTGGTGGCGGTTCCGATGGGGAGGAAAGAAGCTACGGGGGTGGGAGTCACCACCCAGCCTCCGGCAGTCAGCGTGGACATGTACATGTTGAGGCCGCTGGTGAAGTCATCGAAAAAGGCGTGGGGAACACCATGACTGTCGACGACCATGGCGGAAAACTGCTCGTTGGACAGCGAGCCGCTCACGATCTGCGGCGCGGAGAAGGGCAGGCCGAATCCGGGCGAATGCGATTCGACGATCGCCGAACCGAACGCGGGGATGCTTCCAGCTCCATAGGGGCAGGGAGCGGGGCCACAGAAGACGGTGTAGTAAACGTAGATCGTGCCGTTGTTGGGGCTGCCGGGCACGCTGTCTACGGTGATGAGCGGCTTGTCGAGCGAAGCCGGGCAATTGAAGGTTCCAGTGAACAGACCGTTGCAGGGCTGCGTGTCGATGACGATGGGGAGCAGGTTGCTGTAGGTGCCGTGGTTGTAGCCCTGCGCGATGAACACCTGGGTGTCAACGTTCTCGTACCCGTTGTTGCCGTCAAAAATCAGGTTGCCGCTAATGGTGGATAGAAAGCTGTGGCCTTTGTCGTCGAAGGCGACCCCGGGATCGCTCTCGAAATTCAGCGGGATGAAGCCGCTGTAGGGATCGTTGCCGCCGACCATGGAATCGTCGGACCAGCCAGCGCCGCCGTTACTCGATACATGGTAGAACATGTGGTCGTAGTTCTCGCGGAAGTCGTTCGCCATGACCACGACGTTGCCGCTGGTGGGATCGACCCCGACGGCAATTTCTGCCTTCGGCCAGGGGTCGCGATCCTTGTTAACTCTGACGTTGTGAGCGCCCGCCAAGGGCAAAGCTTCCGGAGTGCCGCGGCCGATGTTCTTCAGGATTGCCGCGGCGCCGCCGCTGGGAAGCCGGACACTGTCGCGGTCAAACGGAGCGTTGTGGTGTTTTTGTATCCACGTAACGTATTGCTCCAGGTTCTTGAAGTGAGGAATCTGAGAGGAGGAGGAGTTCTGGGCGCTGGCGATCTGCCCCCAGAGCATAGTAGCGAGCAGTGCAACGAAAGCTGCGCGCGCAAATCTAGTCATGGATTTTTCTCCTGGAATTTGTGGATTTACTTCTCGATTTCGGGTATGACGACGCCAGATGGCCGTCGCCCTGGTTTTGTTTCGCTAATTTCCACTGCGAGACTGCCTGAAGATAGCTCAACGCCAACAGCAGCCACTACACAGGGCTAGTAGTAAGCCACCGTTGTGCGTGCGGCGTCAAGGCGCAAACCATGAAAATTTACATAATTCTTTTAGGTGTGCAGAAAGTTGCATAGAGAGTGCAGGAAGTGGGTCGGGTTGGGCGCGGGGCGCGGGTTTTCAGGAGGAAGGCTTGCGGGCGCGGGCGATGCGGGGGATGGACTGCAGATCGGGGGCGATGTGAACATCTTTCCAGGATTGGAGCTGCCAAGTTTGGAGCTCCCCGGGTTCGAGCAGGCGGGTTACGGCGGGCGCGATGGTGGCGCTGATCTCGAGGACGAGCCATCCGCCGGGACGGAGGGCGGCGTGGGCCTGGGGAATGAGGCGGGCAATGACTTCGGTGCCTGTAGGTCCGGCGAAGACGGCGTTGCGCGGTTCGAACGTGCGGACTTCGAGTTGAACCTGATCGGCTTCGGATTCGCCGACGTAGGGAGGATTGGAGACGATGAAGTCGAAGGAGTTGGGGCTGAGGCCGGCGAGCAGGTCGGCTTGGTGGAAGTGGATGCGGGTTTCGAGTTGAAGGCGGGCGGCGTTGGCGCGGGCGATCTCGAGGGCGGTGGGAGAAATATCAGTCGCGTGAATTTCGGCGTGGGGGAGTTCTTTGGCTAAGGCGATGGCGATGCAGCCGGAGCCGGTGCCGATGTCGGCGAGACGGAGGAGGGCGCTGGACCGCGGAGCCCGGACGCTGGACCCCAGACCTCGGACCTCGGACTTCGGACTTCGGACCTTGGAGGTTGGAGAGCCTGGGTCTGAGGTTCGAGGTCCGAGGTTTGGGGTCAGAAGTTCGAGGACGGTTTCGATCAGGTGTTCGGTTTCAGGGCGGGGGATTAGGACGGCGGGGGTGACGATGAAATCCAGGCCCCAGAATTCCTGATGGCCGGTGATGTATTGCGCGGGCACGCCGCGGGCGCGTTCGGCGAGGGCGGCCTGGTAGCCAGCGAGTTCGGCGGCGGTCAACTCGCGCTCGGGGTGAGCATGGAGATAGGCGCGGTCGACGTTGAGAGTGAACATGAGGAGGAGTTCGGCGTTCATGCGCGGGGACGGGACGTGAGCGGCGGTGAGGCGGGTGATGGCTTCGGCGAGAGATGGCTTCAGCTGCACGCAGCTATTTCAACACATGTAAGGGCGGGTGGGGCGGCGGGCGCGGTTTCGCGTTGCTGGGGATGAGAATCAGCGAAACGCGCGGCGATTAGTTCGGTAACTTGAAGTTGATGGTGACTTCGGTCTGAATCTCGACGGCGTCGCCGTTCAGCAGGTAGGGTTTGTACTTCCATTGTTTTACGGCTTCGATCGCGGACTGGCTCAGGAGCGGCTCGCCGTTGAGAACTTTCACGGCGGTGATGCTTCCGGTTTTTCCAACGGTCGCCAGGAGCTTGACGGCTCCCTCGGTGTGCATGCGCAGAGCGGTGGGCGGATATACGGGCTGAACTTTTTTCAGCAGAAGTCCCTGCGATACGCCTTGCGAGATGGTGAGGGTCTGAAGGATGGGCTTGGCGGCAGTGTTGGGAGAAGTGAGATTGGAGAGCGATCCGTCGGAGCCGTCGGCGGCGATGCCAACCATGCTGGGGGCGGGCGCGTCGTTCGCGGCCGGCTTGGTGGAAGATTTGGTGGAACCGTTTTTCAGCACGATCGGAGCAGCGGGCTGGGCGGCAGGCTTGGAAGCGGGCGCGGTTTTCGTGGCTGACGAAGTTGCGGGCGGTGCTGCGGAAATATTCGGTTTCGAATTGGCCGCAGGGACGGCTGCATCATCTTTGTCAGGCGTGGAGTCGTCGCTGGCATCGCCCGAGGACGGCTGGGAATCGGCCGTAGTCGATTGCGGCGAAGCTGTTGATGTGCTCGGCGAAGACACTGCCGCAGGCGCTGAAAGCTGAGCCTGGGCGCGCTGCGTAGCCGGCGGAGTGGCGACGGGCGCTGATGTGGCCGGCTTCGGAGCAGTTGCCGGGGTGCTGGTTTTTTCGTGGAACTGCGACCATCCGAAATAAGATGCGGCGGCAACAATTACGACTGCGGCCACCGCGATCAGGGTCTTCTTGTTTGCGAGGCTTGCGGATTTTTCCGGGAGGTTGGCGCCGCCGAAGGTGAAAGAGGATGGCGCGGGGGCAGGCTCGGCCGATGCGTCTGCTTTTGAGTCCGCGGTTTTGGAATCAGCTGGGGTTGCGGTCGCGGCAGAGATCTTGTCGATCGGAGCTGCGTCTTTCACGGCAAGCTCTGCTTCACGGGCCGGGGCTGGAGCGCTTGCGGCTCCGCTGCCAAATGCGGCCGAGCCGGAGCTGACCGGCAACGTAACTTTGATTTCCGGCGAGGCCACGGAAGGATCGAATGGAAGTGCGGATTTCGCGGATGGCTGCGCTGCCTCATTTCCGGTAATTGCGCTGCCGGATGCGGCGTTGATTGAGTGTGCGGCCGCTGAAAGTGCGGTCTGGCTCTGGGGCGTTGCAGCAGCGCCGGCGGCAGGATTCGAGATGGGCGCAGGCGCGACTGGACGCGATTTGGCGGCGTTTGCCGCTGACAGCGTTGCCGGCCTGGCGGGCGCGGCGGCCTTGGGGGGAACTGATGGTGCCGGCGTGGGCGTGCCTGCGGGCGCGGCCGGCTTGGCGGCTTCGCTCTTGCGCAAGAGTCCACGGGCGACGCGCAGAGTTCCTTTCGCCTGTTCTACGTTGATGGGCTTGGTCAGCACCAGATTGGCGCCGATACGGAATGCCTTGGCGACTCCGGCCTGTCCCTCGACCACGGCCACCGCGAGAGAAGCCTGATTGGTGGCGGAATTGCGCGCGCTCTTAAACAGCAGGCTCGCGTTCTGGTCGTTATCGCAGTCGACTACGACAGCGTCGAAGTGTTCGGCCATCAATTTCTTGACGGCGACGAAGGGTTCGGCGCAGGGCTCGACGGCAAACTCCAGCTCGCTCAGGACTTGCGTCACTGTGCGCGCGATTTTTTCGTCAGGACAGAAGAGAAGAGCTCGGTAACCCATACCAAGGTCATCGTAGGTACACCCGTAAGGGGCAGCAAGTTACGGCGGTAATTCAGAAGCCATTGACTTAGAGCGCCGATGTGGTTCCGGTATCGTCCGCCGATCGTCCGAATGCGGCTCCGCGCAGGTACATGGACGGTGGTAATGCCGAGCACTCTCAGGAGTACATCTGGCCGGAGAGAGGTGAGCATCTCCGCGTAGAATTCCGCCATGCGGGTTCCCTTGTGGCTGAAGATTGCCTGGACGGTTTGGCTGATCGTCTGGGCTCCGATTTATTGGAGCCACTACGGGCCGCAGAATTTTCTTTTCTTCTGCGATATTGGGAACATTCTGATTGGGATTGCGCTGTGGGTGGAAAGCCCGCTTCTTTTTTCGTGGCAGGCTTGCAGCCTGCTGCTTTTTCAGACGCTCTACACGATTGACCTGGCGGGAGCGCTGGCCACCGGACATCACGTGATCGGCGGGACAGAATATATGTTCAGCCCGGACGTGCCACTCTACATCCGGCTGCTCAGCTTGTTTCATGTGGTGACGCCGCCCTTGCTGCTATGGGCGATTTGGCGGCTCGGTTATGATCCGCGGGGATGGAAGCTTCAGACACTCACGGCGTGGATTGTGGTGCCGATTAATTATTTCTGGCGTCCTGAATTTGACGTGAATTGGGCGCGGGGACCGTTCTTTCGCGATCAGCGTGTGGTGCCGGGGCTGGTGTATCTGGCGGCGTATCTGGTGGTGGTGCCGCTGCTGATTTATTTTCCGACACACCGTTTGCTGGCGTGGTGGACTCGGCGGTGGAAGCGGCGTAACGGGGCTGAAGCCCGCACAGATTCTGGGGGCTTTACGCGGCGCTGAAGCGCCGCTCTTCCACGGTACTGTGGGGCTCTGCGCGGCGCTGAAGTGCTGCACATCCACGGGTTCCTTCGTTCGGGTTCCGTCGTTGAAGAGGCTACGCTAGCGCTAAGTTCCAGGATTCGGTTTCGGATTGCGGACGGCGGAGTCGGGCTGGGGATAGTCGATGGTTCCCTTGAAGGATGAGATGTCGTCCTGGTGAAAATCCGGGAAGGGAAGGTTTTTGTGGTCGCGCAGGTCGGCGATTTTCTTTACGGCGGTTTCCGCTTTTTCTTTTTCGACTCCCGAGTCGCGGCTGAGATAAAGCGTTTGCGAGGGCATGGCGACGCCGGTGCCGGCGTCTTCGACCAAGTCCATCATGCGCAGGAGCAGGTCTTCGCGGACGGCGGCGAATTCGTTGAAGTCGACGGTGAGGACGTAGGAGAAGACTTCCACGGTCAGCGCACCGGCGGCTATGTCGGTGAAGCGGACGCGAACGGTTTTGGTTTCGATTTTCGGGTGACTGTAAAGCAGGCGGCGGATTTCTGAGAGCACGTAGCGGAGGTGGTCCGCTTTGGTTTCGGGGCGCAGGCCGAGAGTGGTTTTGAAAAGAATTTTGTCGCGGCGGCTCAGGTTCTCGACATTGATGGTGGCGACCGTGCCGTTGGGAATGGCCAGCAGAGTGCGATCGTCGGTACGAACGCGAGTGGAGCGGAGGCCGATGTCTTCGACCGTACCGGTGCGGTCACCGAAGCGGCAGGTGTCGCCGACGCGGATGACTTCATCGCCCAGCACGGAAACTCCACCGAAAAGATTTTCGATTGTCTTTTGCGCGCCGAAGCCGATGGCCAGGCCGCCGATGCCGAGACCGGCGAGGGCGGTGGTCATGTTGAAGCCGAGCGTGGTGAGTACAGCAAAAATGCCGGTTACAAAAATGAGCGCTTTCACGATGCGCTCGCCCAGCAGCATGAGCGATCCGGTGCCGGCGTGGCCGCGAGCCAGGGCGCGATTGCGCACTCTCCGCAACGACCAGCGGATGGCGCGCCAGGCGATCCAGGTGAAGGCGATGATTACCGCGATCTGCGAAATCTGAAAATAGTAGTGGCGCGGCAGGAGTGCGATGCCGAGATAACGAGCGAAAAACTGATGCGCCAGAGTACTTGCGAAAAGCCACGCCGGAGCTGAAACGGAGCGCCAGTTCGCGACCTCCGCATTCCCTCGCCGTCGCGCCCACCAGCGCAACGGAATCTCCAGCACCACGAGAACCACCCAACCGATGGCTGCGGCTACCGGCAACGCCAGCAGCAGAGCCAGCCACTGCCATAGCGGCATGCCGGCAAACTGGTGTTTGACCAGCGCGCTGGGAAGTTTGTGCTCGACCTGGCGCGCTTCGACCTGGTCGTAGAGTTCGGGAACCTTGGCCAGGGTTTCGGAAGAGATCAACCAGATTTTGCCGGCGCTGGGATCGGAAACGCGCACGAGGTCGAGGTCGGCCTCGACGTCGCCGGACGCCAAGGTGCCCATTCTCTGGTGTCCGAGCGGGACGCCTTCCTGGGGTATTCCTTCGGGTTGAGTAAAGGTTCCCACGTGCACTGTGGCGGCAGCCGGGCTGTTCAAGACGGCATTCAGTTGGCGGGCGAGTTCTTCGCCTTCGGATTGGCGGCGGGCGGCGCTCATCTGCAGGTATTGCGCGGCGAGGGTGTAGTTGCCCGACTGCGCCGCCTGCAGGAATCCGAGAACCGATCCTGAGGGCGTGTTGCGGCCCAGGGGATCGGAGGGCGCGGCGGATGTGGTGGCGGTCGGCGCGCTTGAGGGCTGCAAAAGCTGGGTGAGCGGGGATTGAGCCGGCACGGGGAGAGCAGCGAGAGAAAACAAAACCGAGACGACAATTCCCTTGCAGAAAGAGGACGAGAAGGACATGGTCGTCATCACCCCCTCTTGGGCCGGTAGATGTCGGTGCTGGTGCCGAAGAAAACTTCCGCGGAATTCATCAGCGTTTCCGAAAGCGTGGGATGCGGATGAATGGTCAGAGCCAGATCTGTGGCGGTCGCGGCCATCTCGACGGCCAGCACGCCTTCGGCGATCAGATCTCCGGCACCGACGCCGACGATGCCCACTCCCAGCACACGCTCGGTTTGCGGATCGATGAGCAGCTTGGTCATGCCATCGGTGCGGTCGAGGGTGAGGGCGCGGCCGGAAGCTGCCCAGGGGAACTTGGCGATTTTGACTTCGCGGTTTTCCTGCTGCGCTTGCGTTTCGGTCAGGCCGCACCAGGCGACTTCGGGATCGGTGAAAACGACGGCGGGAATGGCGTGGGGCTCGAACGCGACTTTGTGGCCGGCGATGGCTTCGACCGCGGTGCGGCCCTCGTGCATGGCTTTGTGCGCCAGCATGGGCTCGCCGACAAGATCGCCGATGGCGTAAATGGAAGGATCGTCTGTCTGGAGCTGTTTGTTCACCTGGACGAATCCTCGGGAGCCGAGCTGGACTTGAGTTTTTTCGAGGCCGGGAATTTCGGAATTCGGTTTGCGGCCGACGGATACGAGAACGCGGTCGAAAACTTTTTCTTGAACGTTGCTGGCTTGGTCTTTCAGCGTAGCGCGGATGGCGGCGCCTTCGTCTTTGACAGCAGCGACCGTGGTGTTGAGCAGGATGCTCTCGAACATGTTCTCGAGGCGCTTGTGCAACGGAAGAACCAGATCGCGGTCGGCGCCGGGGAGCAATCCGGGAAGCATTTCGACCACGGTGACGCGGGTGCCGAGAGCGGCGTAGACCGTGCCCAGTTCCAGGCCGATGTAGCCTCCACCGACCACCAGCAGGGTTCCAGGGATGTCTTCGAGACTGAGGGCGGCGGTGGAATCCATCATGCGGGGGGAATCGATTTTCAGCGTGGGAATAATCGCAGGGCGCGAGCCGGTAGCGAGGATGATGCGATCGAAGGCGATAGTTTCGGCGGAGCCGTCGGACTTGGTGACACGGAGTGTGGTCGAGGTCTCGAATGCGGCGCGGCCTTGCATGTATTTTACTTTGCGTTGTTTCGAAAGGACGCCGAGGCCTCCGGTTAATTTCTTGATGATGCCTTCTTTCCAGGAACGCAAGCGCGCCAGATCAATTTTTGGCGCGGGAAATTCGATGCCCCAATTTTTGGCCTGATGCGATTCTTCCAGCAGCTTGGCCACGTGGAGCAAGGCTTTGCTGGGAATACAGCCGCGATAGAGGCAGACTCCTCCGGGGTTGAGCTCGGGGTCGATCAGGGTGACCGTCATGCCGAGGTCGGCAGCGAGAAAGGCGGCGGCGTAGCCTCCGGGACCGGCGCCGACGACTGCGATGTTTGGTGATTGCGTGTCAGACATGATATTGATTCGTAGAGACGTTGCTTGCAACGTCTCTGCAGGCAGCGCCGCACATTCAGAATTTACCGTTACCGCCGGCAGAGACGAAGCAAGCTACGTCTCTACAAAGGCGAGGAGCTATCCTTGCACCGATAAGAGGAACGGCTGCTCGAAGGCTTCGGCGATCCAGCGCAGGAAGCGCGCGGCGTCTGCGCCGTCGATCAGGCGATGATCGTAGGAAAGCGAGAGCGGCAGAATCAGGCGCGGCTCGAACTTTCCCCCATCTTTATCTGGGATCCACTCCGGTTCCATGCGCGAGCGCGACAGCCCGAGGATGGCCACTTCCGGAAGATTCACGATGGGAGTGAAGCCGACACCTCCGATGCCGCCCAGGTTGGTGATGGTGAAGGTTCCGCCTTCCATTTCCGCCGGGGTGAGTTTTCTCTCTCTCGCCTTCTTTGAGAGCTGCGACAACTCCACGGCAAGCTCGACGATGTTTTTCTTATCCACGTCGCGGATCACGGGAACCAGCAGACCGCGGTCGGTGTCGGATGCGACGCCGATGTGAATGTATTGTTTGTAGACGATTTCTTCTTTCTCGATGTCGATGCTGGCGTTGAACTGCGGAAAAACCTTCAGAGCCGCGGCACAGACTTTCAGCGCAATCGCGGTGACGGTCATCTTGCCCCCGGCCTCTTGTGCTTTGGGAGCGAAGCGGGCGCGCAACTGTTCGAGTTCGGTGATGTCGGCGCGATCGTGCTGGGTGACGTGAGGAATCGTGTTCCAGGATTCGGCCAGGTGTTCGGCGGTCTTGCGGCGAACGCCGCGCATGGAGACGCGCTCGGTCTTGCCCCACTTGGAAAAGTCGGGGAGTTTGGGAGCGGCGAAGTGGCCGGCCAGCGGCGGTGCCTGGGCCGCGGAAAGAACCGCCGAGAGCAGGCCTTTGGCATGGGCCTTGACGTCGTCTTCCGCGATGCGCCCGCCCGGGCCAGTGCCTTTCACTTCGTAGATGTCGACACCCAGTTCTCGAGCCAGGCGGCGGACACTCGGCGCGGCGGGAACCGGTTGACGCTGCTCAGTCCCGGCAACTTTGCCCAACTGCAGGGGCATGGAAAAAGCGGACGGCGACATTTGCGGCTGATCAGGAGGCAGCGCCTGCTCTTCGGTTTTGCCTTCGGCGCGAATCGCCGCCTGAAATGCGAGGCGAGCTCCATGCTGCCCGGTAACGTGCTCCACCGGCCCAGTTTGACTGCGCACCGGTTCGGGTAACGAGGCTGCGCCGCCTTCCAAAGTGAAGATCACCTGGCCGACTTTGATCTTCTCGCCTTCTTTGACTTTCACGTCCTTTACTACACCGTTCACCGAAGATGGCACTTCGATGACGGCTTTGTCGGTCTCCAGTTCCATCACCGGCTGGCCTTCCGACACTTTTGATCCAGGTGAAATCATCAACCGAACCAGATCGCCTTGCGAAATATTTTCTCCCAGCTCCGGCAGGGTGAACTCGCCGGGGCCGGGCTTCAGGGAAGGCTGGACTGGCGCGCGCCGATCGCCGCTTGCCGGCTGCGCGGGCGCTGGCGCGCGCGACGGAGCTGCCGCAGCGCCAGGCGCTGGCTCCGGCTGCGCCGCGCGAGCGGCAACGGGAGAAGCGGGAGCTGGGTGTGCTTGCGCGGGAGAGGCCGCTGATGGCTTGGCCGCGGTTCCGTTTTCTACGGTAAAAACAACCTGGCCGACCTTGATCTTGTCGCCCTCTTTGACGCGGATCTCTTGCACGATGCCAGTGACTGACGAAGGCACTTCGACAACGGCTTTGTCGGTTTCCAGTTCCATCACCGATTCGCCGGCGTTGATGGGGGTTCCGGGTGTAATCATGAGGCGCACGAGGTCGCCTTGTTCGATGTTTTCACCCAACTCCGGGAGTTTGAATTCGATCACTTCGTTTTCACCTTCATGAATATCCTAGTAGCGCCCGCGTACCCGAGGCGTCCTCCGCGAGATTCCTCGCCCCGCTGGAGAAAACGCGGGCCTTCGGAATGACGCATCCCGCTGCAATTTTCAGCTGACGGCGGGATTCGCCTTTTCCGGATTGATGCCCAAGTCTCGAATCGCTTGCTGCACCACTTCAGCTCCGATTTTCTTTTCGCGCGCGAGAGATCCAAGGGTGGCGAGCACGATGTGCTTGGCGTCGACCTCGAAGAAATCGCGCAGAGCCGCGCGGTTCTCGCTGCGGCCAAAGCCATCCGTCCCGAGTGAAACCAATTGTCCGGGCACCCACTTGGAAAGACTCTCGGGCAGCACCTTCATGTAGTCGGACGCCGCGATGAATGGGCCCGGGCTATCTTTTAGCGTTTGCGTGACGTAGGGAACTTTGGCCGCTTCGCCGGGATGCAGCATGTTCCAGCGCTCGCACTGGTTGGCGTCGCGGTAAAGCGCCTTGTAGCTGGTGACGCTCCACACGTCGGCGGCGACGGCGTATTTTTCCTCGAGAATCTGTTGCGCTTTCAACACTTCGTACATGATCGTGCCGCTGCCGAGGAGCTGAACGCGGGCTTTAGCGTCGCTCTTGGTCGACGTTTTGAAACGGTAGAGGCCTTTCAGTACGCCCTCGCGAATGTTTGCGCCCTCGGGCATATGCGGCATGGGAAGAGGCTCGTTCGTGACCGTGATGTAGTAGAAAATCGATTCCTGGTCCACGTACATGCGCTTGATGCCATCCTGAATAATGATGGCGATTTCGTAGGCGAACGCGGGATCATAGGCCATCAAGTTTGGAACCGGCAGGGCGAGTACGTGGCTGTGTCCGTCCTGATGCTGCAGGCCTTCGCCGGCCAGCGTGGTGCGCCCGGCGGTGCCGCCAACGAGGAATCCGCGGCAACGCATGTCGGCGGCCGCCCAGATCAGGTCGCCGATGCGCTGGAACCCGAACATCGAGTAGTAAATAAAAAACGGAATCGTATTGATGCCGTGATTGGCATACGCCGTGCCCGCGGCAATGAACGAGCACACCGAGCCTGCTTCGGTGATCCCCTCTTCCAGAATCTGACCGTTTTTCGCCTCTTTGTAATAGAGCAGCGTGTCCATATCGACGGGCTCGTAGTTCTGGCCCACGCTGGAATAGATTCCCACCTGGCGGAACAGCGCTTCCATGCCGAAGGTGCGCGCTTCGTCGGGGACGATGGGCACGATGAGCTTGCCGATTTCGGGATCGCGAAGGAGTTTCGCCAGCAAGCGCACGAACACCATCGTGGTGGAGACGTCGCGACCCTCGGTTCCCTTGTGGAACTCATCGAAGAACGAATCGGCGATCGGCTTCAGCGGCGTGGCGCGGACTTTGCGCTGCGGCATGTATCCGCCAAGCTGCTGGCGGCGGGCTTGCATGTATTTAATTTCCGGGCTGTCGTCGTGCGGGCGGTAGAACGGGGCCTCGTGGAGTTCGTCGTCGGGGATGGGAATTCCGAAGCGCGAACGGAACATTTGCAACTCGTCTTCGTTCAGCTTTTTCTGCTGGTGGGTGATGTTCTTGCCTTCGCCCGCTTCGCCCAGGCCGTAACCTTTGATGGTTTTGGCCAAAATGATGGTTGGCGAATCGGTGTGCTCGACCGCCGCTTTGTAGGCCGCGTGCACCTTGATGGGGTCGTGGCCGCCGAGCCGCATGCGCGCCAGCTGATCGTCGGACAGATGCTCGACCATCTTCAGCAATCGAGGATCGGTGCCGAACATATTCTGGCGGAAGTAGGCTCCGCTCTCGACAAAATATTTTTGGTACTGACCGTCGCTGACTTCGCCGAGACGCTTGACCAGCAGTCCGTCGCGGTCGTTCTGAATCAGGCTGTCCCAGTCCGTGCCCCAGATGACTTTGATGACATTCCATCCGGCGCCGCGGAAAATCGCTTCCAGTTCCTGAATGATCTTGCCGTTGCCGCGCACCGGGCCGTCGAGCCGCTGCAGGTTGCAGTTCACGACAAAAATCAGGTTGTCGAGCCTTTCGCGCGAAGCCAGAGTGATGGAGCCGAGCGATTCGGGCTCGTCCATTTCACCGTCGCCGAGAAAGGCCCAAACTTTTCCGCCGGTCGCCTGCTTCAGGCCACGGTTCTCGAGGTACCTGATAAAGCGCGCGTGGTAAATGGCCTGGATGGGACCAAGGCCCATGGAAACGGTGGGAAACTCCCAGAATTCCGGCATCAGCCAGGGGTGAGGATAGGAACTCAGGCCGCCGCCGGGTTTCAATTCGCGGCGAAAATTCTGCAGCTTTTCTTTGGGGATGCGGCCTTCGAGATAAGCGCGAGAGTAGATTCCCGGCGCAGCGTGTCCCTGGAAATAGACCACGTCGCGATCACCGCTTTCCGTCTGCGCGCGCAGAAAATGGTTGAAGGCGACTTCGTAAAGAGTGGCCGCCGAGGCGAAAGTGGAAATGTGGCCGCCGATGCCTTCCTGAATCTTGTTGGCGCGCACCACCATAGCCAGCGCGTTCCAGCGCACCAGGCTCTTGATGCGCCGCTCCATTTCCTGGCTGCCCGGGAAAGGAGGCTGCTGCCTGGAGGGAATCGTGTTCTGGTAAGGCGTGGTCGCCGAGAATGGAAGATTGATGCCGGCTTCGCGCCGGACGTGCAAAGCCAACTGCTGCAACAATCTGCCGGCGCGATTGGGCCCGCCCTTGGACAGGACATAGTCGAGGGAGTCGACCCACTCTCGCGTTTCTAATACTTCCAAGCCATCCGTTTCAGTCTGAGCCACGTCTGGTTTCTCCGTCGTGCAAGGCGCAATGCTCAATCATAATTCAATCGCGAGGATTCTTGCTGGCGGAAAGTTCCGGCGGCTCAGTTTGATTTAGAATCCTCTCCGGTGCCGGCCCGGAGGGTTCCCATTATGAAGATCGTATTGCTGCTGCTGGTGGTGATTGGGATGGTGATTCTGGCGCCGCGCCTGCTCTCGCGCGGGAGGCTGCCGGCGGTGGGCAGTGCGGCTCCTGATTTCACGCTGCCATCGCAGGAGGGTTCCACCGTAAGCCTGAAGGACTACCGCGGCAAGTGGGTAGTGCTCTACTTTTATCCCAAGGACCAGACTGCCGGCTGTACGCGGGAAGCGCGCAATTTTCAGGCTGACCAGGCGAAATATGCGCAGCGCAACGCTGTGGTGTTGGGCGTGAGCCTGGACAGCGTGGAGTCGCACAAAAAGTTTTGCGCCAAGGAAGGGCTGAACTTCAAGCTGCTGGCGGATACCGGGCACAGCGTTACAAAGGACTACGGGTCCCTGGTGAACCTGGGCGTGGTGCAGATGGCGGCGCGGCATACTTTTATCATTGGCCCCGGGGGGCAGATCGCGCGGGTGTACAGCAGCGTGGATCCGGTCCGGCATAGCGAAGAAGTTCTAGGCAAGTTGGATCAACTGCAGCGGCAGGTCCACACCGCGCCGGGCGCTTAGGGAAGGTCTGCTTGGGCACCGGTCAAGGACTTTTACCACAGAGGACACAGGGGAACACAGAGGATTGCGGAGCGGTAGTTTAGCGATGGCAACGGTAGCGAGCCAACCCGACCTGCGCGATTCTGCGGGATACCACTTCCCGCCAGGATTCCAGCGGAATCTGCTTTGGTTTGCCTGGCGCAAGTTTCGACCAGCGAATCCCATCCACTTATTTCAGCACCTGGCCGAAAAATACGGCGACATTGCGCACTACAAGATCGGCTGGCATCACATCGTTTTCTTGAACCATCCGGAATACATTCGCGAAGTGCTGGTGGTGCAGAACGACAATTTCATCAAAGAGCGCACCGTGCAGCGCAGCAAGATGCTGCTGGGCGAAGGCATGATTACCAGCGAGGGCGCCGAGCACCGCGCGCAACGTCAGACGGCGCAGCCGGCGTTTCATCGCCAACGGATTTCGGAGTATGCCAGCGCGATTGTCGAAGAGGCAGCGGGTGCGCGGGATTCCTGGAAAGACGGCGAGCAGCGCGACATTGCCATCGACATGATGCACCTGACTTTGAAGATCGTCGCGCGGACTCTCTTCGCTGCCGATCTGCGGAACGAGGTGGCGGAACTCGCCGACGCCATCAACCGCATCATGGGACTCTACAATTTTCTGGTGATGCTGCCGGCAGCGGAATGGCTGGTGCACGTGCGGCCGCCGGGGTTGGCCGCGTTCGTGAAGGCGCGCAAACGGATTGATGCCGTGGTGTATCGCATGATCGATGCCCATTGCCGGCGCGGCGGCAATGGCGGGAGTTTGCTCGACATGATGCTGGCTGCGTCGCTTGATAGCGGCGGCGACAGAGATAGAGATTCAGACGCGCAACAGGCGCTGCGCGACCAGGTGATTACGATTTTTCTGGCAGGGTATGAGACCGTGGCCAATGCACTCATCTGGACTTGGTATTTGTTATCCCAGAATCCGGATTGCGAGCGCAGGTGCCGCGAGGAAGTGGATTCCGTGCTGCAAGGCCGGCTGCCAACAGTAGAAGACGTTCCGCGGTTGCGCTACCTGGAGATGGTGATGGCGGAATCGATGCGGCTGTATCCTCCGGCGTGGGCGATGGGCCGCTACGCGCGGAACGATTTTCAGCTGGGCGATTATCGGCTTCCGGCGCGCACGACTGTGTTGATCAGCCAGTTCGTGATGCATCGCGATCCGTGCTATTTTCCCGATCCGCTGCGGTTTGATCCTGAACGCTTCACGGCAGAAGCGAAATCGAAGCGGGCCAAGTTCACTTACTTTCCGTTCGGAGCAGGAGCGCGGCAGTGCATCGGGGAATCGTTTGCATGGATGGAAGGCGTGCTCGTCCTGGCCACGTTAGTGCAGAAATGGAGTCTGCGGCTGGTTCCTGGTCAGCGCGTCGAGCCGCAACCGTTGATTACGCTACGGCCGAAGTATGGAATGAGGATGCGGATTGAAGGAAGAGCCTAGGGCCCGACTAATAGCGACGGACGGCGATAATCACAGACGGCCGTTTGGCGCTGCTTTCGGCACTTTAGGATTTCACGCTGACGCTTTAGCATGTTGTCGCCACGTTTATGTCGGACGAAGCCTTTTTCGAGCCGCTAAAAGAGTACCTTTCCAAGGTGCCCGCCATTACCGGAAAAATAGGCTGCGGATTCTTGAAGGATGGGGGCTGGTGGGTGAAGTTCGCGATTGATGTTGAGCATCCATTGGCGTGGAGCGTCGTCCAAGAATTAGGGCACGTTTTAAACTACCTGTCGCTCGGCGAGAGACTACCTACAGTATTCATGCCAGTTTCTCCGCCACCATACATGAACGGCGGACCAAACGAATTCCTGTCGTGGGTAATTGAATGCAAGGACAACGACTTCAAGCCCGAGACATGCGCCCAGTGGCTGGAGGGGCGTTTGCCGCGGCCTGTGAACGAGGCGGAGAAGTGGAACACTACGGATGAAGGTTGATAGTCGTTAACATGCGCTCTACTCGCTGGGATCCTTGCCAGCCGCCACTTCCAGCCGCCCAAACGCGAGTTGATAGGTATACCGCGACGTCACCACCTGCGCCGCGGCGCTTGCGGCCAGCAGTTCCGCGTCGGTGAGTTCAATGATGTTGCCTACGCCGGCGGAGTAGCGGCCTTCGGCAAAGGCCAGATTTTCCCGCGCTTCGGAGTCGGCTTTGATCGAGAGATCAATCTGCTGCTGCGCCACGATCGTGCTCTGGTAGTCGCTATAGACTTCCTCATCGATCTGCTGCGAAGCAGACTTTAAATTGAAATCTGCCGCGGTCTTCGCTTGTTCCATCTCCCCGAGAAACGCGCGGTTGTAGCCGCCGGTGAGCAGAGGTTGCAACAGGCTCTCGCCGAATCCCAGGTTCCAGATCAAAGGAAATTTCAGATTCTGAAAATCAACAAAACTCGAGAAATTCAACCTGGGCTTGAAGTTCGATTGTGCGGAGACAATATCGCCTTCCGCGGCTCTCACCACTTCCTGTAAGGCCCGCAAGTCGGGGCGAGATTTCTGCGCTTCCACCAGATACCGATCGACTGAATCAATATCCCGAGCGTTGCTGAGAACGTCGACCAATTTATAAGTGTTTTTCACCGGCAGGCCCATCGAAGTTGCCATTGCCGCCTGCGCGACGGTGAAGTCCGAGCGCGCCTGCACCAGGTCCACTTCTGCGTTGGCCAGTTGCACTTCCTGCCGCGTGACATCGATTTTCGGCACGCGCCCGACGTGGAAGAATGCCTCGATCTGGTCGAGGTGCTTGCTCTGGTCCTGCACCGTTTTTTCGCGGACATCGACCAGTTGTTGCGCCGCCAGCACCGCAAAATACGCATTCCTTACGTTGAGCAGCGTTCGCTGCCGGATACGGTCGCGGTTTTCCTGAGCCTGCGCCAGTTCCGCTCTCCCGCGCACGACCGAACCGCGGGTCAGGCCGAAGTCGTAGATGTTCTGGCTGAAGTTCAAGCCCGTGTAGTAATAAGGAGACGTTGCGCCCGACTCGCCGTGATACAGCTGCGTAAAGATGCTCGGCGAAACCCCGGGAGTGCCTGCGTAGTTATAAGTTTGCTGGTTGTGGCTGGCTCCGAAACTGAGATGCGGAAAATACGGCGAACGGCGCTCCTTCAGATGGGCCTCGGCCACATGAACCTGCGCTTCGGCAGTGGCGAGATCGGGCTGGTTCTGCGTGGCGAGGCGATAGCAATCGGCGAGCGAAAGGGGAGCGTCCGTTTGGCCGACGGTGGTGCCCGCGGCGAGGGTCACGGCGACGAAGACGATGGATCGCACCAGGTTTTGCACGGTTCTAGTCATGTTTCTAAGATTTCGAACTCTTTATAAGACTCCGGCGGGCTGGATGGGAGCGAAACCGCAGCGGCTAAAGCCCGAATCCCAGCGGCGTGGACGGCACGGCTGGAAGCCGTGCCCTTCCCAAAGCTGTGCCCCTCTCCGACCCTGCCACATAACCTCGGATCAATTGCCTGGCCGGGTCACTGGCTGCACTTTGCCACCTTCGGCCACGCGCTCGCCCAGGTTGCGTGCCACGCGTTCGCCTTCTTCGACGCCGCCGATCAGGCGCGCGCTTTCCCCGGTCTGCTCTGCGACTGCGACTTGCGTAAACTTCACGGTGTTTTCAGGTGTTACCACCGCAACCACGGTTTGAGTTCCGCGTACGATGAGCGTATCGGACGGGACCTCGATGTAACGTGGCGTCTGCACTTTTAGTTCAGCCTGCACGAAACTGCCGGCGAGAATCCGGTTGTGCGGATTGTCCACGTCGATTTCGACCAGCAGGGTTCGCGTTTTGGCGTCAATCTGGCCGCTGGTTCGCGTGACTCGTGCTTCCACCTTGTTGCCAGGATGAGCCTGATCCACCAGCGTGACCGCATCCCCGGGATGGACGAATGCGGCGTGCGCCTGGTCGACATAAACGTAGACGCGCAGCCTGGTAGTCTCGGAGATCTCGACCACCGGCAACGCGCTGGTCTGCGAAGTCGCGGCATTCTGGATCAGCGCGCCGGGATCGGCGTACCGCGCCGTCACCGTGCCGCTGAATGGAACGCGCAGCTGCTCGTACGATTTCAGAACTCCCACTTGTTCGAGGTTGGCTTTCGAAACGGCGGCATCGGCTTCGGCCTGATCGGCGTCCTGTTGCGAAATCATTTCCTTTTTTACCAGCGTGGCGGCACGGTTGGAGATCAACTCTTTGTTATGTGCATCTGCCACCGCTGCCTGGTATTGCTTGTCGGTTTCCGGCGACTCAATTACGGCCACCACTTGGTTGGCGTGCACGAAGTCGCCCTTGTCGACAGAAATGCTCCCCATGTAACCACCGACCTTGGCATAGACGATGGCGGTCTGGTAAGGGCGCGCCTCGGCGATCAGGCGTACTGTGTCGGAACCCGCGACCTGATGCGCAATCGCGATTTCGACGCTGGGCCCCAGTTGCTCCTGCGTCGTGAGCTCCGCGGTCGCAGCTTCGACGTGGGCGCGCTGGCGGGTGAACAGGAAAAATGCTCCGACAGCCGCCACCAGGACAATGAGGATGCCGGCGATATACAGCAGCACCGATCCCTTGCGTCTGGCCGGCGTGTCAGGCGGCATTTCCGACGACGTTTCTGACGGCATTTCCGACATCAGTGCTCCTCCGCCGCAAAGACTTCGCCCCTGGCTTCGGCGGCAAATTTTTCATCGAGCAAATGCCTGGTCGGAAAGTCCCGGCGCAGCAGCGAGTAGACCACAGGCACCACGAACAGCGTGACCACGGTGGCGACCATCAACCCACCGATCACGGCGCGGCCCAGCGGAGCATTTTGCTCCCCGGCTTCGCCCAGGGCTAACGCCATGGGAATCATTCCGATGATCATGGCCAAGGCGGTCATTAGCACAGGCCGCAGCCGCGTTTTGCCGGCTTCGAGCGCTGCTTCCACCGGAGAGATGTGCCGTTCCACTCTAGCGTCGTTGGCGTAGCTTACCAGCAAGATCGAGTTCGACGTCGCGATGCCCACCGCCATGATCGACCCCATCAGCGATTCCACGTTGATGGTGGTTCCGGTCAAGACCAGCATCCACATGATCCCCACCAGCGCCCCCGGCACGGCAATAATGATAATGAAAGGATCCATCCACGACTGGAAGAGCACCACGATTAACATGTAAACCAGCGCGATGGCCAGAATCAGACCCAACAGCAAACTGCGGAACGATTGGTTCATCACTTCATACTGGCCGTGGACGGTGATGCGCATGCCCACGGGAAGTTTCCCCAGACCGTCGATTTTTTTCTGAATGCCCTCGACCACCGATCCCAGATCGCGGCCCTGCAGATTGGCGTTGATATCGATGACGCGCTGCACCGTGTAATGGCTCACTTCCGCAGGAACCGAATCAGGCACGACCTGCGAGACGTTGGCCAACGTCTCGTATTGCGGCTGCGGCAAGGGCTGAGTCTGCGGCAGACTGGCGGGCTGCAACGGGGATGCCGAGCCCGGCAGGCTGATGGGTGTGTTCATCAGCGTGTCCACCGAATCGAAGCGCTCCGGCGGAATCCGCACGGCGACAATGTAGTTCACGTTATTGGTCGGATTCAGAAAGTAAGACGGCGCAATCAGCGAACTCGAGGAGAGTGAGATGAGCATGCTGTTGGCGACACCCTGCTCGGTCAGGCCCAGTTCCGCGGCCTTTTCCCGGTCCACATTGATGTGCAGAGCGGGGTAGCGAATTGCCTGCTTGACGTGAACATCCACGGCCCCCGGCACTTTGGCGATTTCGTCTTTCAACTGGCGCGCGATCTTGTACGACTGGTCGAGATTGGGTCCTTCCACCTGGACGTCGACCGGCGAGGGCACGCCGAAGTTCAAGACCTGGCTGACAATATCCGCCGACTGAAAGTAGAAGCTCGATCCCGGAAATTCCCTCGGCAGTTCTTCCCGAATTCGACGCATGTAGCCTTCGGTTGGATGGTGTTCCGGCTTCAAGGCAATCAGGATCTCGGCATCCATGTCTCCCACGTTATCGGTGGGCACAAAGGCCAGGTTGAACACGGTGGGAACCCCTTCCAGATCGTTGATCGTATCCACTTCGTTGGGAGGAATGATCTGCCGGATGCGGTCCTCAACCTGCGCGAGAATCTTTTCCGTGTTCTCCAGTCGGGTGCCCACCGGAGCGCGCACATGAAGCTTCATCAGTCCCACATCGACGGTGGGGAAGAAATCGCTGCCGACAATCAACGGAAGCACAGCCGTCACCGCGAAAAGCAGTCCGAACACGCAGAGTGCGAACACGCGGTGATGCAACACCAGATCGAGAACGCGGCCATAGCCAGTTTGCATGCGCTCGAAGGCATGCTCCCGCACGCGGTCGAGCCGTCCTAAAACTCCCTTCGGCTCTTCTTTGGCGTGATCCGATTCGCGATGCCCTTCAAAAAGAATCCGCGAAAGAGTTGGGACCAGCGTCCGCGAGAGCACATACGACGACAACATGGCCAGCACCACGGCCAGAGCCATGGGCGTAAAGAGATAGCGCGACGCACCCGACAGCAAGACCACAGGAAAGAAAACGATGCAGATGGCCAACGTCGCCACGATGGCCGGCACCGCAATCTGGCTGGCTCCGTCGAGAATGGCCACGGTAATGGGCTTGCCCATATCGAAGTTGCGGTTGATATTTTCGATCTCGACCGTCGCATCGTCGACCAGCATGCCGATGGCCAGCGCCAACCCGCCCAGGGTCATAATGTTGACCGTGTCCCCGCTCAGATTCAAGCCGATGATGGCGGTAAAGATCGCCAGCGGAATCGACGTGCAGACCACCACCACGCTGCGCCAGCTTCCCAGGAACGCCAGAATCATCAGAGAGACCAGTACGGAGGAGAGAACGGCTTCGCGCACCACTCCCACGATCGCGGCGCGCACGAATACCGATTGATCGAAATCAATCTTCAGATCCATGCCCTGCGGAGCCGCCGCCTTGATAAGCGGCAACGCTTCGCGCGTCGATTCCACGACCGCCAGTGTGGACGCATCCGAGTGCTTGAGAATCGCCAGATAGGTTGCCCGTTTCCCGTTCACATGCACGATGCCCCGCTGCTCGGCAAAGCTATCGGAAACCACGGCAACGTCCCCTAGCAACACGGAAGCCGATCCCACGACCTTAACCGGGATTCGACTGAACTGGGCCACCGTATCCGGGCTGGAATTGAGTTGCACCGTATAGTCGGTCCCGCCGATGCGCGCATCCCCCGCCGGCAGAATCACATTCGAGGTTTGCAACGCATTGACCACGTCTCCCGCGGACAATCCTTTCGCCGCCAGCGCCTGGGGATTGATGTCGACAATGATCTGGCGCTCTTTGCCGCCAAAGGGCGCGGGCGTGGACAGACCGGGAATGGTAAACAAACGCACGCGGATAAAGTTGAGGCCGTAGTCGTACAACCGCTGCTCCGGGAGCGTTTTGCTGGAAATAGTCAGCTGCGCCACGGGCACGTTGGTGGCGTTGAACTGGATCACGTTGGGCGGCGTCATCCCCGGCGGCGTGATCCTGAGGATGGTGCTCGAGACCGAAGAAATCTGCGCGATGGCCGAGCCGATGTCGGTCCCCGGCTGAAAATACACGCGCAGCAGCCCGACCCCGGTGATTGATTGCGATTCGATCCTGGATATCCCGTTCACGGTGGTCGAATACGCGCGCTCGCTGATGAGTACTACCCGGCGCTCCATGTCCTGGGCCGAGAGGCCGGGGTAACTCCACACCACCGCGACCACCGGAATGTCGATCACCGGAAAGATGTCCACAGTCATGCGCGTCAGCGAGAGCACGCCGAGCAGCATGATCAGCAGGCACGAAACCGCGATGGTATAAGGGCGCCGGAGCGCCAGGCGAACTAACCACATAAGTTGATGTCGAATCCCGCTGACTGCAGCGATCAACCCGGAAAAGCCGGACCAGCGTTATCGAGACTTAGATTCCGCTTGCGTCCAGAGGTCGAAATATTATTGCGAATCATAGTATTCCGTTTTCCCATTAATGCGTCCAATACATGAACACATATGGGTAATGCCTTGAAGGCATTACAATCAGATTGTGGAACTGCGCCATCTGCGGTATTTTGTTGCCGTCGCTGAGGATCTCCACTTCGGGCGTGCCGCTGAACGCTTGCGCATCGCCCAGCCTGCCCTCAGCCGCCAGATTCAAGCCCTGGAAGAAGAGCTTCAGGTGCAGTTGCTGTTTCGCAACCGCAGGCGGGTGACGATCACTCCCGCTGGCCAGGTGTTTCTGGAACGTGCACGCCTCATCTTGGTGAGAGCGGACGAAGCCATCGTGGCGGCGCAACGCGCCGGCAGCGGGGTAAGCGGCTCTCTCAACCTGGGATTCGTGGGTTCGGCAACCTATGACGTGCTGCCCGCCGTGCTTCGTGCTTTCACGCAGACTTTTCCGGAAGTGGATTTAATCCTGTCTGAGATGACGGTCCACGCGCAGTTGGAAGCTCTCATCGAGAAAAGGATTGACGTCGGATTGCTCCGGCTTCCCAGAAAAACCGAAGGGCTGGCTTTCTTGACCGTTTCGCGCGAGCCGCTGTACGTCGCGCTGCCCAGTTCACACCATTTGGCACAGCTTCCCGCCGTCCGCCTCTCCGCTCTGGCGGGGGAACCCTTTGTGCTTTATCCCGACTATCCGCAGCCCAGCTGGACCGAGTTCGTGGTAGGCCTATGTCAGCAGTCCGGGTTCCAGCCCATCGTGGTGCAGCGTACGGTGGAGATTCAGACCACGCTCAGTCTGGTTGCTGCCGGCATTGGCGTCTCCGTCGTGCCGGCCTGCCTCGGCAACATCACACGCAAGGATGTTGTCTACCGCCGCCTGATCGGGCTTCAGGCACGCACCGAATTGCTGGCAGCCTACCGCAAACAAGATCCTTCGCGCGTGGTGCAGAATTTTCTGGGAGTGCTTTCGCACACCCTGCGCTCCTACCGGACCGCAAGCGCTCCCCGATAAGCCGGAAGCCTGGAGCCTGCTTATTTTCCTGACAGGTAGATGTCCGCGACATGTTCGGCGATGGCCTCGGGTTTCGCTTCCGCCAGGTTGGCGAGCACCACGACGGTCAAGCGATCGTCCACGTAGCGGGCAATCGAAGTTTTGAAGCCCTGCCATGCGCCATCGTGGCCGACAACGCGGTGACCCTGCCGCTTCGTCATAAACCACCCGAAACCGTAGCCCTCTTTGTTCGGGCGCCCGTCTTTCAGCTTCGCTGGGGTCCACATCAGCTCGAGGCTCGATCGTTTGAGCAACTTTTCGCCGTATAAAGCCTCGTCCCATTTCGCCAGGTCGAGGATGGAAAAGTAGAGGCTGCCGTCCGCTGTCGTGTTCACCATGGGCGCGACCCATTCCTGATTCTTCAATTCGCCCTTCACCAGTCGATAACCGGCCGCACGATTGGGAACGATGTCAGCTTCACTGATGATGCGAGTCGTCTGCATTCCTAGCGGCTGAAAAATACGCTGCTGCAGGAAATCGCCATAAAACTCGCCGGTCACGCGGTGAACCAAGATGCCCAGCGTAAGGTATCCAAGGTTGCTGTAATCCCATTTCATTCCGGGAGGGTACGCCGGCGGAATGCCCTCGACCATCTTGAGCAGTTCGTCTTCGGTCCAGTTCTTGCGAAAATCGAACTTCTCGGGATAGTCGGTGAATCCGGCCGTATGGCTCAACAATTGGCGTACCGTGACTTCTTTCCAGGCTGCGGGCGCATCGGAGAAATATTTCGTGAGCGGATCGTCGAGCGCCAATTTGCCTTCTTCCACCAGAATCATCACGGCGGTCGCGGTGAACTGCTTGCCTACTGATCCGGACTGGAAAACGGTTTCCGGTTTCACTGGAGCCTGCAACTCAACATTCGCGAGACCGAAGCCTTCGGCGCGCACGATTCGCCCATTTTTCGCTACCAGGAGCGACAACCCCGGAATGCGCTGCTTCTGCATCTCGCTGTGGACGTAGCCGCTGACGGAATCCGGCGTGGCGGGAGAATTCTGCGCGGTGGCGCTCTGAGCGTTGGCCCGGGGCAAAAATGCGGAACCCGAAAAGAAAAAGCCAGCGAAGAAATAAAGGGATATTGCCCTGACGCTTGCGTATCGCGAGTGCATGTTGGCCCTCCCGCAAAAAATGGAAGCAGTAGTCTAATTCGTCTGGTTCAAATTGTTGTATAGTTGCTTTAACGTCGCGGCTGGGCAGTGAGGATGGGGCTGAAAAATCTCCGAGCTGTCTGCGACAGCCCCCCGTAAGGATCTGAACTTCTTTCCGGATTTTTCGTCCCGGGCTCCGCGAGGAGCGCGCGCTGGACTCTCAGTTTCATAGTTGCGGTGGCAGATAAGGCTTGAGGCAAAGCTCCCTCCCAAAGGGGAGATCGGCTAAGGGGAAGATTGGCTGCGGACGGGCCGCACGGGAATCAGCCAACACCATCAGATGATCACGATCGTATCCGGAATACCCAGGTCAGGCACGTCGCTCATGATGCAGATGATTGCGGCGGGAGGAATGACCGCTCTCACCGACAGCCAGCGCAATGCCGATGCCAACAATCCTCGCGGGTATTTCGAATTGGAATCGGTGAAAACTCTGGCTCGCAACCCGGACGCCATCGCTGAGGCGGAAGGCAAGGCGGTGAAAGTAATTTCCTCGCTGCTGAAGTTCCTGCCGAATCGCCACGAGTACCGCGTGATCTTCATGTGCCGCCCGCTCGATGAGGTTCTCGCATCCCAGGATCGAATGATGCAGCGGCTCGGCAGGGCTGTTCCTGCGGCGCCAGTAGACTCCGTAAAAGGAGCGTTTGAGCAGCACATCCTACAAATCCGCGCCTGGCTCGCGGCGCAACCTAACATAGCGGTGCTTTATGTGGAGTATGGCGCCGTGCTGCAGGATGCTCAGGCCGAAGCTGCCAGACTCAAGGCTTTCCTGGGGCTGGATCTGGATGTGGACGCCATGGCCAGGCAAGTGCAGCAGTCGCTTTACCGTGAAAGGGCTGGCTGACCAAATTCGTTGGCCGCAGATGCTTCTGAAAGCGCCTTAAATATCGTTATTCTTTTGCAGCCAGCGCATGCAGGATTTAAGATGGGGCGCGCTCTTGTTCCCCAACTTCATGCCTCTTTCGTGGAAGCCGTTCCGGCCGTGCTGGCTGCTAGTGCTGTTGATGCTGGCACCGCCTGCGGGTGTCTTTCCGGCGCGGGCGCAGCCGTCATCCGGGGCGGAAGGGCCGGGACTCAAACCAATTCTCGATTACATCTCTTCGGGCTGGGACACGCTCACTCGTTCCATGACCGATTGCCAGAGCGTCGTCGATCCGAAGATGAAAGTCGCGCCCGTGCTGTATTTGCCTGCCGGGTTTGCCGAACCGGAGGCAGTGAAGAAACTGGCGACTGACTGCAACGTCCGCATTGAGTATCTGCCCACGGAAATCCATCGGCTGGGAGAGATCGATACCAGCAAGATTTCTCCCCACGGCCTTCTCTATCTGGAAAATAAATACGTCGTACCGGGCGGCCGCTTCAACGAGATGTACGGTTGGGACAGTTACTTTATCGTGCGGGGACTGCTGCGCTCGGGGCGCCTCGAACTGGCTCGGGGCATGGTGGACAATTTCTTTTTTGAGATTGAGCATTACGGCGCGATGCTCAACGCCAACCGCACCTACTATCTGAGCCGGTCACAACCTCCTTTCCTGAGTTCGATGTTTGTCGACGTGTACGGAGCCCTGCAGAAAGACGGCCACGGCGACCCGGTGTGGCTGGCGAAGGCTTACGCGGATATTGAAAAAGACTATGAGATGTGGACTCGCGACCCGCACCTGGCGGGGCAGACGGGATTGTCGCGCTACTACGATTTCGGCGACGGCCCGCCCGCCGAAGCTCTGCAGGATGAGACCGGCTTCTACCGCAAGGTAGCGATCTATTTCTTTTTTCATCCCGCTCAAGCGGACCATTACCTGGTCCAAACGGATCTCGCCCAAAGCGGGGCCCCGGCCGTGGCGGGATCGCCATACACGCTTCAGGTTTGTGACGCGCCCTTGACCATGGCTCGCCCCGAATGCGAAAAGTCAGAGCAGTTCGAATTAAGCGCCGACTATTACAAAGGCGACCGCTCGATGCGGGAATCGGGATTTGACGTTAGTTTCCGCTTTGGTCCGTTCGGCGCAGCCACTCACCACTACGCTCCCGTCTGCCTTAATAGCCTGCTCTACAAAACCGAAAAGGACCTGGAGCAGATGAGTCGCTGGCTGGGACACGGCGGGGATGCGGATAAGTGGAACCAGCGCGCGGGTGCGCGCAAGAAACTGGTGGTGCGCTATCTCTGGGATCAGCAGCAAGGTTTGTTCTTTGATTTCAATCTCGAGACTGGCCAGAAATCGTCCTACCGATATGCTTCCACGTTCTATCCGTTGTGGGCGGGTCTGGCGACGCCGGAGCAAGCCAAAGCGGTGGCGGGAAACATTAAAGTTTTCGAGCGGCCTGGCGGCCTGGCCATGAGCCCTGAACAAACCGGCGCACAATGGGATCTGCCTTATGGCTGGGGAAACATCGAGATGCTGGCCATCGAGGGCCTTCGCCGCTACGGCTTCAACGCCGAGGCGGATCGCGTTTCCTACGAGTTTGTCTCTATGGTTGCGGAGAACTTCGGGCGCGACGGCAACATTCGCGAGAAATACAACGTGGTGTCACGATCGTCCGAGTCGAGCGTGGAACTCGGTTATCACATGAACGTAGTCGGCTTCGGCTGGACCAATGCCGCGTTTCTCGAATTGCTGCACGGAATGCCGAAAGAAATGGTAGACCGGCTGGAAAGGTCGCAGCGCCAACCCGGCCCAGCTTCTCAATAACTTAAAGCTTAGTCAGGAAATCTCTGCGAGAGAGTGCTCCAGGGCCCCTTCCTTCGGTGTTGGAGTGGCTCCCGCCTGGCTCGCCACCCACGCCCCCACCAGATTCGCGACTTCGTTCATGCCATCGAGCGACGCGCCGTGCAGATACTCGTGGGCGAGGCCCGCGGTAAAGGCGTCCCCGGCGCCGATGGTGTCCACCACTTTCACGCGGAACCCTGGGTGCTCGTTAAAGCCGGACTTGCTGATCAGCAAACTGCCCCGGCATCCCCGCGTGACGCAGACCAGTTGCAGATCGTAGAGCTTGAGCAACTGTTCGGCTGAGGATTTCTCGTCGCTGTGGACCAAGCCGCCGAGTTCCATCATCTTAGGTAGTTCTTCGTCGTTCAGCTTGACGATGTCAGCCAGGCTCATGGATTCAGACAGCAGTTCCGGGGAATAGAAATCGCCTCTCAGGTTAACGTCGAAGATGTGCACCGCGGCCGGAGAGCTAGCGCGGAGAAAGTTCCGTGTGGTCTCACGGCTCTGCGGCGATCGCTGCGCCAGCGATCCAAAACAAACCGCATCGGCCTGCCCGGCGAGTCTCTCCCACTCCGGCGTCCACTCCAGAAAATCCCATGCGGCTTGCTTGGAGATTTCAAAGCGTGCCTGGCCGTGGTTCAATTCGACCTCAGCCGTCCCTGTGGCGTGAAGCGAATCGATCTGGACGAAACCGGTCGGGAGACCCAGATGTTTCAGTTGCCGGAGAGCTTCCTCTCCCAGATCATCTTTGCCGACGCGGCTGAGCGGAATACCCTGTCCGCCGAGAAGGCTGGTAATATAAGCAAAGTTGGCAGGAGCGCCGCCCAGTTGCTTTCCCGCGGGCAATAGATCCCAAAGCAACTCGCCCAGCCCGACGACTATTTTTCCTTTGCCGGCCACGTGATCGATCATGCTCTCTTAGATATGTTTATCCGAATTTCTCAGGTGCCCCGCGCCGCAATGCCGAGTTCTGCTAAGGCTGCAAGTCCTGCCGCGTCTGCAGTTCCTCCCCCAACTTCAGTTCGATGTCGGCGTCTTCTTTCTTCCCCATATCCCGATAGGCCTGACCCAGCAGGTGATGGGTCGTGGGATTGTTCGGGTCCATCGCCGCCGCGCGCTTCAGCGCGCGCACTGCCAATTCGTATTCGCCTTTCTTTTCCAGAACCTTGCCCATCAGGATGAACGGCCCGGTGGAAGTCGCATCGAGCCAGATGGAGCGCTGCAGAAGCCTCTCCGCGTCATCGAACTTCTGGATGCGGGAGTAGGCGTCGGCCAGCTTGTAATAGGCGGCCGCATGTCCGGGATTAATGGCCAGTTCCTTCTGAAACTCCGCAATGGCCTCTGGAACGCGCGACTTGTAAAGATACAACTCGCCCAATAGGAAGTGAGCGAGTGGAAGCTTCGGATCGAGCGCCACAGCTTTCTGCCCGTATTCTTCCGCCACCGGATCAAACTCCTGCCGAAACAGCATGCGAGCGGTGAACAGGTAGCTGGCGGCCGAGTCTGGCGGTACATCGAACATCTTGGCGAACGCCTTGCGCGCCTGCGGATAGTCCTTGGTCTGGATATAGCAGATACCGAGGATGTACGCGGCATCCACGTTGGCGCGGGGAAACCAGGTTTGCACCTTTTCGAGCAACGGAATCGCCAACGCCGGATACCCATTCAGATAATAAGAAAGACCAAGCAGCTGCGCCGCCTCGCTGCTCTCGGGATCGGAAGCCGTGGCCTTCTTGAGAAAAGCAATCGCCTTCACGTAATCGCTTTTCTTGTAGTAGGCGGTGCCAAGTTCCAGGTCGAGCCCTTTCATCCCCGGATTGCTGGCTGCGAGTGCCTGCAGTTCGGCGATAGCATCGTCGACCTTGCCTTGCTGCATCAGGTTCCGGGCGTGCGAAAAGTCTGGTGCGGGAGTTGAAGTCGAAGTCGGTGAAGTTCCCTCCGTCAGCGGTGCTTGCAAAGGCGCCTGCTGCGCCACAGACGTTGAGAAAAAGACGCAGCAGCAAAGAACCCACATGCACCACGAGAGCAGGACCGCGCGGGAATTGTGGCCGAAAAGCATATACCAAGACGAGAGTACCGGAAACAGAGTACGAGGGGAAAATAAGAGGGAGCCTCGAAAGGCTCCCTCGAAAAAGCCTTGCAATTATGGAGACCTAGAAGTCAACCCGCAGCGCGAACTGCAAGGCGCGCATAGTGCTCCCAAATTCTATGTCTGTGATTTGACCGTTCGTACCACCCTGGCAATCGATGCAGTTGTTTGCTCCGCTATTTCCGCTGAAATTGAACACAGGGTGATTGAACACGTTGAAAGCATCCATGCGGAACTGACCCTTGACCCGCTCACCGAAGGGGATATCCTTCGTAATCGACATATCCGAATAGAAACCTCTCGGTCCACGGAATGAGTTGTAGCCGATGTTGCCGAGGTTCCCGGTGCCGGGATCGGTAAAGGGTCCAGTACTAGTGGGAGTAATTGCGGGAATCGGAGTGAAGTATTGTCGGACGGGATTACCCGTAGCCGGGTGCAGAAGCGGTCCTACCCCCAAATGGAAGGATCCAGACCCCCTGTTCGGCCGGCATACGCCGACATCTTGCTCGGGGCCGCATTCATTAAAGCTGGGCGTCCAAGGCAAACCGCTGCTCCAGTTAGTGCTGTTGCTCAACTGCCATCCGCCGACCAGATAGTTCGTGCCGCGGCTGGCATTGCCCATGAACTGCTTACCCTTGCCGAATGGCAATTGGTAAACCGGGTTGAACACCCATATCGCCGTACGCACGAAATCGTTCGGACCATATGCAATCGGATGATCGGTGGCGTATAGGGTACCGTTGTAGGCGTTGGACTTTGCGTAAGTGAAGTGGGTAATAAACTGGAAACCGCGGTTGAAGCGCTTATCCACCTTGGCCTCAAACGCGTTGTAGTTGCTGCTGGCGTCGTTGCCGTAGTAGTTGCCGAGATCATCCGGGATGCCAGTACAGACACCTGCTGAATTCTCGTGGCAAAGTGGCCTGCGTGCGCTGGACGAATAGAGTTTGCCGGTTGCAGGATCGATCGTGTTGAAGCCAAACATGGAAACCGGGTTCACATCGTAGTTCGGGCCGTCACCCGAGAACCCGTGTGATCCCTTGTTGCCCACATATGCGACTTCCGCTGAAATCGTGTTGGTAACCTGGCGCTGAACCGTGACGTTCCACGCGTCAAGCGTCGGAAGTATTTGTTTGATTGGACGAATGTGTACGCCGGAGTCCTGGCCGTTCAGGCTGGCGAACGTGATTTGCCCGTTGGATGGAATTGTGGGAAAGGCAGGCGCAATGGGCCCAGCCGCCAGACTGAAGAGCGGAACGAAATTTGGGCTGGCGTTCTTGATTACCGCGGACGCATCGATGTTCTGCTTGACGAGCACCGGAAGGTTTTGAGTTACAGTGTGCCCGAAGTTCGATCCGAAGACCCCCATGTCGTAGCTGCGACCGTATCCCATACGCAGGACGGTCTTCGGAGTGACCTGGTATGCCACACCCAAACGAGGCGCGAAGGCATGCAACGTGTTCGAGATGTTACCATTCAACCCGTAACCGCCCTCTCCCGCCACTCGGATAACGCCGGTGCCGCCGTTGTCAACGATGTTGGCGAACCCTCCGTAGTCTTTGGCAAGCACGGACTCGGGGAAGTAAATTTCCCAGCGCAAGCCGTAGCTCAGGGTCAATTTCGAGGTGGCACGATAAGTGTCCTGGCCGTAAAAGAACCAACGCTTCTGCCGCTCCGCAGCGTTGGTGGCGACCGTCAGGGCCGGGTTGGTGACGTAGCGGGCGAACGACGAGACGTCGCCCAACAGGAATGACGCCAAGTCCAGTCCGCCTGTCCCTTGATTGGAAGTCTCCTGCGGGCTGAAGTTGTATTCGCCAGTGCGGTTGTTGTCGCTGGGAATTCGTAAGTTTCTGGCGTAGCGAATGTCAGCTCCGGCTTTAAAGATGTGGTTGCCTTTTGTTTTCGTCCAGTTGTTGACAAACTGGAACTGGTCTTCCTTCTCGGTCAAGGGGCAGTTGCAGCGTGCGACACCAAGGCCGTCACCGAAGCTGGAGATCGCTTCCGCGCCTCCGTTGCTATTAGGAGCACCGCCCTCCCCAGTCGACGCGTCGGACCCGAGGATGAATGAGCCCAAGCCGGCGGTCTTGGGATCGCTGGTGTTGGCGTTAGGAATTCCGAAGGTGGTCATGGGAGTGCCGCCGTCGGGCTTGTGGGTTTGAGGATTGTATTGGAACCATCCGAACCTGAAGTCGGTAAGCAGCGTATTGCTGAGGGTCTTGGTGAAACCCAAAGCCAAGCTGTAGTTGTGGGTAATGGAACCGCCGGACAATCCGAGCAAGCCGGTTCCCGGACCTCCTAACGCCCCCAAGACGCCCGTCCCCGAAAGGCTGAAGTAGTCGAGACTGTACCGCCCAAACACGTTCAAACTTTGGCTCGCCGTGTAGTCCCAACGAGTGTCGAAGCTGTTCTGGCTAAACGGACCGGACCCGGAGCCTATGAAATTATTTTGGACACCAGTCGTTTGCGGCTTGGGAAACAAGGCCAGAATGGCGGCAGCCGGACCTGAAATCTTGCCAATCGGAATGCAATTACCGGTGCATGCGCCAGCCGGGCCGAATGGGGTTCGCAGCCCGCCGTTACCTGTGGTGCTGCCGGTGCTGGGATCGTAAGCTTGGCCACCGCCAGGGAGCCCAGCGGCTAAATACTCGTGCAGGTCGCAGTAGCCTGGCGTTGCGCTTGTGGCATTGGTCAGCGGGTTGCAAGTGCTTTGCACAGTCGCCGTCGGAATCGTTAACTGATTGGTGATGCCGTTGGTTTGGCGAGTCGCCTGGAAATCACCGAAGAAGAACAACTTATTCTTGATGGCCGGACCGCCGATGGAGCCACCGTACTGCTTCCAACTCGACGTCGGAAGCTTAAAGTTAGGTCCGAATTGATTGAAAGGATCGCGCGCCTGAAAGCCATCGTTCCGATCAAAAAAGAATCCGCTGCCGTGAATGTCATTACTGCCTGACTTGGTCTGCGCGGTCACAACGCCCGCTACCGCTTTGCCAAATTCGGCATCGTAGTTCTGCAGCGCGACTTTGGTTTCGGTCACGGCGTCCAGGTTTGGGTTGACCACGATAATGCCGAGAATTGGATCCTGGTTGTCAGTGCCATCCAGTTCGTATGCCGTTCCGCTGAAGTGCTGTCCCTGGACAAAAATCTGCTGGCTGCCTTGCGGATTCTCGGTCGCGGCGTGGCCCCACGCCAGCTTCTGAGTACCGGGGGAGAGCAGTTCGAAGCTGGTAAAGTTGCGGTTCAGGATAGGCAGATCTTCCACGTACCTCTCGTTGAACTCGATGGCAACATCGGCGCGGTCGGTCTTGAGCTGGGGCGCTTCGGCAGTGACTTCCACCTGTTCGCTGGTCGAGCCGACCTGGAACTGGCCGTTGACGTCGACCCCGCTGTCAGCTGCTACGGTGATGTCCTTGAACTCCAGAACCTTGAAGCCTGTGCCCTCGATGCGGACGGTGTAAATGTCGGGGATCAAGTGCGTCACCGAATAGTTGCCGCTCTCGTTGGTCGTGGTCTGCTCGGTCGTGCCTTTGCGCTGGTCCAGAACCGTGACCTTTGCGTTCGCCACGGCTGCCCCGGAGGGATCCGTCACCGTGCCTAGGATGCTGCCGAAAACCGCTTGTCCGAAAGCTCCCGGCACACAGAAGCCGCACAGAAGTCCCAGTATCGCCACAGCCGCCAGAACTGACTTCTTCATGGAAGATCCTCCGAAAACCGCACCTGCTAGAAAATCGTTTGACTACCAGAGATTCGATTGCCCCAGAGTTGCAGAGAGATACCAGCAGGAAAGCTTGCAAGTGGTAGTACAAAACCACTAGCGAATTAAGTTTCACTAGGTTTTTAACGGTTACAGGAGTAAAGTGCTAGCGTCACAGTAGGATACAGACTTCTGTTACGTGGCTGTTAAATGGCTCTGACACGTACCTACGCGGCTGGGCGGGAGCAATGCTTCCAGCAAGTAGATAAACTTATTAATAGTCATAGCCTGCGGGGGTCGGAATCGCTCTGCAAGCTGCTCCGCTACCTCGCGGAGCACTCCCTCGACCATCCTGGCGTAGCCCTGAAGGAATATCAGATCGCGACCGAAGTCTTGGGACGGTCCCCTGGATTCGACCCGCAAAGCGATTCGACGGTCCGGGTACAGGCGGGGCGCCTGCGCGTCAAACTGGCGGAGTATTACTCGCACGAAGGGCCAGACGATCCCATTGTCGTAGAGCTGCCGAAAGGTTCCTACGCCTTGACCTTCCAGGTGCGGACTCCAACGCCTACCACCTCGTCGCTGCCGGGCGTGAGCCTGCGGTTCGCCAAGGAGGAGGAAGGGCGCGAAGAACCCTCCAAACGGCCTTGGCTGATTGCGGTGGTGGTGCTCGCGGGGCTGTTGGTGGTTTCGCTGGCGGCGATTGGAGTGCTGCTTGCTGCCAGGTCACGGCCCCAAGCCGCAGCCCGGCAGGCCGCTCCCGCGGTTTACCAGACTTTTTGGAACAGCTTCATCAGCGGTCCGCAGCAACCGTGGGTGATCTTCAGCAATGCCAGCTTCGTGGGACACCCGCAGACGGACATGCACTATTTCACCCCTGGATCGGATCCCCACGCCGTGATTCTCGATCATTACACGGGAGTCGGGGAAGTGCTGGCGGTTCACCAGCTTGATCGGGTCTTCGGTCTTTTCAATCGCCCGTTACAGGTTAAGCGGGGTGCGTTATTTTCGCTCGATGACGCCAAGAACAACGACCTGATTTTTATCGGGTCTCCGGCAGAGAATCTCACGCTGCTCGATATTCCCGGGACCCAGGAGTTCGTTTTTCGTCGCATCGATTCTGGTCCGCGAAAAGGGGATATGGAAGTGCTGAACATGCATCCGGGGCCGGGCGAGCCGACAGTCGTCATGGCGAGTGCCTCCGACCGCCCGATCACCGAAGACTACGCGGTTGTGGGCTTGGAGCCTGGCCTGGACCGGGAACGTTCCATGCTGATCCTGGCGGGAACTACCACCATGGGCACCCAGGCGGCGGCGGAGTTCGTGTGCAGCGAAGACTCCCTGTCCGATCTGTTGCACCGTTTGGGCGTTTCGAAGCCCGGGGATCTGAAGCCTTTCGAAGCTCTTCTGCGTGTAAAAGTCACTCACGGAGTCCCGGTCAAAGAGGATCTAGTCGCGCTGCGCATAAGAGACCACTAGTCTCCAGTCGGCGGTTGACTGGCACTAGCTCCTGTGGGACACTTCATGCCCGTCGATTGAATCGTCTCTGACTTCGAGGCGCTCAGTGTGATGGAGTCGTCGGATGAGCAGACAAATCGGCGGCTTTCTGAAGTTCCTGCTTCGCCCCTGCATCATCGCCTTTTTGCTGTAACGCCAAACCAAGCTCATAGTGAGCCGCGGAGTAGGTGGGCATGGCGTCAATGGCGGAGCGGAACTGCGAGATCGCTCCATCGAGGTCACCGGTGTTCAGCAACCGGCGGCCGGAGTTCGTAGCAAAGGTAGCCGCCTGCAAGTTGTTTTTCTCGCGGGTGATGTCCGCGCCCAGCTTGCTTTCGGCGGTTGCTCCGGCGGAGTTCCCAAGTTGTCGCAAGATTGACGCCAGCGTAGTATGCGCCCCCGCGAAATCGGGCTGCAGCCGAGTAGCTGTCTTCAGCGCTTCGGCAGCTTCGGGCAATCTTCCCATCTGTTTCAGCACCGTGCCCAGCATGTAATAAGCCTCAGCGTAATCGGGCTGAATCTGAATCGCTTGCTGCATCTGCTCCGCCGCACCCGGAAAATCTCCCGTCTGCCACAGAGTGACTCCCAAACTGTAATGCGCATCCGCCAACTTGGGATCCAGGCGGATGGCTTCCTTCCATTCAGCAATGGCGGCGGGCAGGTCATCTTTCAGCTTGAGGGCGAGGGCCAGATCGTAGTGCAGGCTGGCGTGCCCCGGATCGAGAATCAAAGCCGCGCGAAACTGGCTGACGGCCGCATCGAAATCCGTTTTCTGTAAATAAGCGGTTCCCAGATTTTGCAGAAATCCCGGATCGCCGGGACGCAGTTGGATGGCCTGCTGAAATTCCTTGATGGCCGCGTCCGCTTGTCCGCGTTGCAGCAGCGCCAGCGCAAGATTGTTGTGCGCCTCGGCGTCGGATGGTGTGAGTTCAACAGCCTTGGAGAACGCAGCCTCTGCCCGCTCCACATCCCCCCGCCTTTGCAGCAGCAGGCCGAAGTGCGTCTGCAATGGCGCGAGATCAGGCTTGAGTTCGACGGCGCGTTCGTAGGAGCGCAAGGCCTCGTTGGGATTGACGGCCTGCTCCAGGATTCCGCGCTGGTACCAGGCCATCGCGTCGTTCGGGTCGAGTTTGACCGCCTGATCCAATGCATCCTGCGCCGGGTTTGTTTCACCCGCACTTGCGAGCACTAAACCCAGATGCAAGTACGCCGGCTCATAGTTCGGGTCGAGGCGTAGCGCTTCGCGGAATTCTTTTTCGGCATCGGCGAACTTCACTTCCTGCACCCAAAGCAAACCGAGTTCATCGTGAAACTCCGGTCGCTCGGGCGCAAGCCGTACCGCTTCTTTGAATTCTGCGGCGGCCTCTTCATTTTTCTGTAGCAGAGTAAGTGCGCGTCCAAGGGCCTCGTGAGCTTGCGGCGTTTTCGGCGCCAGTTGCGCGGCGCGACGAAATTCGGTCACCGCGTCGTCCAGAGATCCCTTGGCTTGAAGAGCCTGACCGAGGTAAGCGTGGGCCACAGCCAGAGTCGGACGAAGTTTGATTAGTACGTAGAAATGCGCGATCGCGTCATCCACTTGTCCTTGTTGCAGCAGGGTCTGGCCGAGCATGTTCTGGGCATCGGCATCGCGCGGGTTAAGTTGAGCGGCCTTTTCGAATGCGTCGCGCGCCGCTGCCATGTCGCCGCGCTCCCACGCCGCGAGACCAATCTGGTAGGCCGTTGGAGCGATGGTGGCGGCAGGTTTTGTCTGCGCCGCGGACGTGGCGAAAACTGTTCCGCAAACCGTCGCGAGCAAAATCAGGAGGCGCGAAAATGATAGGGCGCTCATGGTCGATGGGCGGTACAGGGTTTCGCCGCGGCACTTCAGTTTAGCGACAGCCGTCAGTTGGACCGGCCGCAACCGTCAATTCTCAAAATCAGCCGCTTCGCAACATTGCGCGGGTTCCCTGGTGCTGCATCTGAATCTTCAGCATAGCGCAAGTTGCCGCATCTAGAGCCCTGTTCGCCGCTTGATGCGCTTGCGTCAAAAAAATCGGCGACCCCGCCCGTGCTAGAATTCGCGGCTGCTTCACATTTTTGTGTTGAGCCTTCATTCAGCACGCTCCGGCGCAAGCGTCCCGCCGTCCGATCTGACCGCCGCAAGCCGTCGCTTCGAACTCATGTTTCACTCGTTTCCTCGCCTGCGCATCGAACGATACTGCCTTTTCGTCCAATTGCTTGTTTTTGTTTTCCTGCTCTTGTTTCCTCTCGTTCTCACCGCGCAGCAAACGCCCAAGACACTGCAACTCTCGCGGCCCGTCCGCAGCTGGGAGTTTCTTCCCATCGTCGGTACCCGTGCAGGCTTGTTCGGCAACGAGTCTGGACAGATGGAAGCCTGGGTGTATCCGCTGAAGATTTTTCGCGGTCTTCACCTGACCTTTCACGCCGGCGGCCGCGCATTGCCCGCGGAGAGCCTGTCTCGAACTCTAACGGTGCGTCCCGAGTCAGCCACGCTACTCTACGCGGGGGATTCATTCCGCGTACGCGAGACTTTTTTTGTGCCGGTGCACGAACCGGGGGCGGTAATCCTGCTGGACGTGGAGACCGAGCAACCGCTGGAGATCGAAGTGGCGTTCGTCGCAGATTTCGCCCTGGAATGGCCCGCGGCCACCGGTGGTACTTTCGTCAACTGGGACGTGAATCGGCGAGCCTTTGTTTTCGGCGAAGAGACTCGAAAGCTTTCAGCTATAGTCGGCTCTCCCACTGCGCAGGACCCGCACCAGGCCTACGAGACCAACTATTCGTCTTCGAATGAAAACTCTTTTCGTCTCGGAGTCACACAAAAAGGCCACGAAACCAAGCTGCTGGTGATCGCGGGATCATTCACCGGCATCGAAGACGCGAGTAAAACTTATCAGCACCTGTCGACTTCATATCCCGAACTGCTTCGCGATTCCGCTGACTACTACCGCACCTATCTGGCGCAAACCGTCAATCTGGAACTGCCCGACGCTGCACTGCAGCAGGCTTACGACTGGGCGCGTATCAGCACAATTCAAGGATTGGTCGACAACCCCTATCTCGGCAGGGGCCTGGTCGCGGGCTATAGGACATCGGGCGCCAGCCAGCGTCCAGGATTCGCCTGGTTCTTCGGCCGCGATTCGTTGTGGACTTCGTTCGCTTTGAACGCCGAGGGCGACTTCGCAACTACCCACGCTGCCCTTGACTTTATCAGCAAATACCAGCGTGAAGACGGCAAAGTTCCGCACGAGATTTCTCAGAGCGCAAGCCTGGTGCCCTGGTTCAAAGACTTCCCTTATCCCTACGTTTCCGCCGATGCCACGCCGCTCTTCATCATTGCCATGAATGACTACGTCGCGCAAAGCGGGGACATGCCGTTTCTGCGCGAGAAGTGGGACAACGTCTGGAGCGCTTACCAATTCTTACGCTCGACTTACGATGCGCAAGGCCTGGCGCAGAATGCCGGCGTGGGCCATGGATGGGTGGAGGGCGGTCCGTTGTTGCCCGTCAAGAATGAGTTCTATCAGGCCGGACTGGGAGTTGAAGCGCTGCGGGCGCTCTCCAGCCTGGCACAGCTCGCGGGCAAGGATGATCTGAAAAAACAGTTGGCCGCTGAGTTCGAGCAGAAACGAGCGCTGCTCGATCAAGCGTTCTGGTCGCCCGAGAAGAAGATCTACGCGTTCGCTTTGACGCAGAACAACCAACGCGCAGACGAAGCCAGTGTGCTCGCAACCGTTCCAATGTGGTTTGGTCTGGCCGATCCTGTCCACGCCGGTCAGATGATCACGCGACTCTCGGAAGGCGATCACCAGACCGATTGGGGTATGCGCATTATCTCGTCGGGTTCCAAAGTCTACGATGGCTCCGGCTACCACTTCGGCGCCGTCTGGCCGTTGTTCACAGGCTGGGCTTCCGTGGCAGAGTACAAGTATCACCGCGCATTTCCCGCTTACTCCAACCTGCGCGCCAACGCGCTGCTTGGGCTTGACGGCTCACTCGGCCATTTCACTGAAGTTTTGTCCGGCGATTACTACCAGTCTTTTTCCACCAGTTCGCCGCATCAGATCTGGTCGGCGGCCATGGTCGTCAGTCCCATCCTCCGCGGAATGTTCGGATTGCAAACCGATGCCGCGAATCATCAAATCACTCTGACTCCGCACGTCCCAGCGGACTGGACCTCATTCGCCATCCGAAATGTTCACCTTGGATCGGCAACCGTCGATTTTCAATACCACAAAACCGCGGACAGCCTCGTGCTCGAAACTAAGTCCACCGGAGCGGGAGATTGCTGGGTGGAGTTCTCCCCGGCTCTCAGCCCGCGCGCCGAAGTTGTCGGCGTCGAGTTGAACGGACAACGCCTGCCCTTTAAGGTGCAATCGAGCGGCGGAAGTGAGGGCGCAGATGAGCGTGATAGCCCGAGCGCAGATCAGCATGTGTCACTCCGTTTTCCCGCGCACGGCGGCCCCAAGCGGGTGGTGATCCACGTGAAGAACGATTTCGGATTGTCGTTGTCGAACGAACTTCCCGCGCTCGGCAGCACGAGCCATGGACTACGCGTGATCTCGGAGTCGTGGAACCCGGCTCGGACTCAGTTGACAGTCGAGGTTTCGGGCCTGCCGGGCGCGCAGTATGATCTCGCAGTCTGGAACCCGTCTCAGATCAGCTCGGTTGACGGAGCCGTGATCAGCCAGGGAAAAGTCCGGATTGAGTTTCCTGCCGAAACCGGCCAGGGTAGCGGCGAAGCATATCAGCATCGCGCTATCGTCTTTCATTTTTCTAAAACCTAGCGCCGAACGGCACACGAACTCAAACGCCAGGGAAAATGGAAATAGATGGACGCCGAGGTCGAAACGAGAGCAGCATTGCGGCTTTAAGTTCTGGTGGAGGCATGTATGAAAAAGACAATGAAGTGGTTGCCGGCGTTTGTCGCTTGCTTCTGCGTTCTCCTGCAGACTGTCACGGGTCAAACCGCAGCCAACGCCGTGGACGCCGAAGGCCATCCATGGTGGCAGCATGCGGTTTTCTACGAGCTATATCCGCGCAGCTTTGCCGACAGCAATAACGATGGCGTCGGCGACTTGAAGGGCATGACCTCGAAACTGGATTACCTCAGAGACCTGGGCGTGGATGCGATCTGGATTTCCCCCTGCTTCCCATCGCCCCAGGTGGATTTCGGATACGACGTTTCCGATTACGAAAACATCGATCCCATGTACGGAACGCTGGCCGACTTCGATACTCTCGTCGACGAAGGAAAGAAGCATGGAATCCGCGTCATTCTCGACTTCGTGGTGAACCACAGTTCCGACCAGCACAAATGGTTCCAGGATTCCAAATCCTCCCGCACGGCGCAGTACCGCGACTGGTATATCTGGCGCGACGGTAAGGCGCCCGGCCAGCCTCCCAACAATTGGGAATCGACCTTTGGCGGCTCCGCGTGGAAGTTTGATGCCGCCACCGGCCAGTACTACTACCACTATTTCTACGCCGAGCAGCCGGATTTGAACTGGCGCAATCCTGCAGTCAAAGATGCCATGCTGGATGCGGAACGCTGGTGGTACAAGCGGGGCGTTGCAGGGTTCCGCCTGGACGCGGTGGACACGTTATTCGAAGATCCCGATCTTCACGATAACCCCATCGCGAAGCCCGGCAAGAATGCCTACGGTGACCCTATCGAACAGGACAAATACAACACCAAGCTGCCCGAAGTGCATGATGTGCTTCGCAGCTTGCGCAAAGTAGCGGATGAAAGCAACGCCGTGCTGATCGGCGAGACCTGGACCGCAGATATTGCCGAATTGAACCGCTACTATGGCCAGCACAACGACGAGTTGCAGTTGCCCATGGATTTTCTTTTCACCACGGTCAACAGGCTGTCGCCTCCCGAATTCCGCAAACAGATTGCCGCCGTCAACTCCGCTTCGGGCTGGCCAACGTTTGTGATCAGCAACCACGACATCGTGCGCTCCTACGACCGCTACGGCGACGGCAAGCACAACGATCAGATCGCCAAAGTGATGGCCGCGCTCTACCTCACGCTGCGCGGCACGCCGATCATGTATTACGGCGAAGAAATCGGCATGAAGACGACTCCTCCCACGCGCAAGGAAGATGTGCAAGACCCCATCGGGCGCAGGGGCTGGCCTAAGGAAAAAGGCCGCGATGGCGAACGCACCCCCATGCAATGGGACGAGAGCCCCAATGCGGGGTTCTCCACAGCCAAACCTTGGCTGCCCGTTCCCCCGACTTACAAAACCCACAACGTGGCGGATGAGTCGAAAGATCCGAACTCCGTGCTCGAGTTCTACAAGAGCGTACTCAAGCTGCGCCACGCCAGCAAGGCTCTGCTCGATGGCAGCTACACAGCCTTGAATGAGAGCGATCCAGACGTATTATCTTATTTGCGCGCTTACAACGACGATGTGGTGCTGGTGGCGCTGAACATGTCGGGAATTGGGAGAAAGGTCAATTTCGAACTCAAACACAACGGCTTTTCATCGGCGAAAAGCCTGGTGGCGACCGGGAAGTCCTCAGCCAAGGGAGACGAAGTAACGCTCGAGCCTTATGGGGTTTTCATCGGCCAGTTGAATCGCGGCGACGGGCATTGAGGCCTGTCGCAGATTTCTGGCAAATGAAAACAACTGGAAAAGATACTGGAGGCGCGGGTCGGAATCGAACCGACGCATAAAGGTTTTGCAGACCTCTCCCTTACCACTTGGGTACCGCGCCCCTCGTCCCTACGTTAGCGTTCCGTGCGGAAAAAGTCCATCGGCGGGGACTGAATCGAAGAAAATCTGGAGCGGGAGACGGGGGTCGAACCCGCGACATCGACCTTGGCAAGGTCGCGCTCTACCACTGAGCTACTCCCGCTTGTGCAAAACGTAATTATAAATCACGGGTTGGAGCGGGGCAACGCCAACTGTTCCAACTGAGAGCCCTGGGTACCGCACGGTGTATCCTTTTTGCCGACCATGGGAAACAAGAAACCATCTCTCCGCGGCACCAAATGGCTTGGGACCATCCCGGTAGAAGCCGAATGCACCGCTTGCGCCGGCGTGAAATTCAAAGCAATCATCGGAAGTCATCGCCCAAACCACGATGAATTCGCGAAGTCGCTCCAAGAACAGTTCGAAGTGCATTTGAAGCAAGCGCACGGCGCCGATATTGGTAGGACCACGCCGTGACGAAGCAGTCGCACGAAAACTCTCCTAATGCGGCGCCCACTGCGGGTCTTCTTCCGGACTCACTATCTGCCCGTCGCGCATGTGGATGATGCGGTCGCCGCACTTCGCAGCCTCGGGATTGTGCGTGATCATCAGGACTGTCTGCCCCAGTTCCTGATTCGATCGCCGCAGCATGCTCAGCACGACCTCCGAATTCTTCGAGTCGAGGTTCCCGGTGGGTTCGTCCGCCAGCACGATGGCTGGCTTGTTGATCAGAGCTCGCGCCAGAGCCACGCGCTGCTGTTCCCCGCCAGACAGTTCTGACGGACGGTGTCCCAGCCGCTTCGTCAGACCCAGAAGATCTGTGATGCGATTGAAATGGGCCGGGTCGCGGTCCCCATTGCCAGAGATTTCCTGGGCGATGGCGATATTCGACCGCGCGTCGAGCGTGGGCAACAGATTGAATTTTTGAAAGACAAAGCCGATCTTGCGCTTCCGCATGCGGGTACGCTCGCTGTCGGAAAGCGTGGCGAAGTCGTCTCCATCGAGCACCACGCTGCCGGAATCGGCGCGGGTCAATCCGCCCAAAAGATAGAAAAGCGTCGACTTGCCGCTGCCAGAGGGTCCCACCACGCTGACAAACTCCCCTTTTTGCACGCTGAAGGAGATACCCCGGAGAGCCTCAACCTCGATCTTTCCGATGTGGTAGGTCTTACGCAGGTCTTTCGCTTCGATGAATGCCGCGGCCATGCTCACGCACGATCTTACACGAAGGAAGGCGCCCGGAAGCCGCGCAGTTGGGGTTAGGTCAATGACGGAGGAGAAAATCGCGAACCACGAAGGGCGCAAAGATCACGAAGGGCTTTCTTGCTAGGTTTCCTTCGTGCGACTTTGTGTCTTTGGTGGTAAAACGCCGTTCAAGCGATCCACCAGCGAGCGTCGGTTGGCGGGAAAGATCGTGAGGCGGTCCTACGCCGCGCCCGCCCGATTCGCCACCTGCACAGGCCGCTGCTGCAAGCGTCTCGGGCCGCGTTTTCGCACCAACAAGATGCGAATGCGTTCCAGCAGATCTGCTGGGGCATACATACCCTTGGTAAGGAAAACATCCGCCTGCGATTCATGACTGTAGATGCGTACTTTGCTGGAAATCAGAATGGCAGGCGTCTGCGGTGACAGATTCTTGACGGCGGCGATCAACTGCGGGCCGTCCAAGCCGGGCATGGCCATGTCAGTCACCACCAGGTCGATGCCTCCCTGCTTGAACCGTTCCAGCGCGTCTTCTCCCCGGGAGAAGCTCACCACCCGGTAGCCCCGGGTCTCAAACATGATTTTGCGGTGGGAAAGCGACTGTTCGTTATCGTCTACACACAGGATAGTGCGCTTTGGCTTCATCAATCCCTGGCAATCCGCTCGGCGCGACGAGAATTGAATCGCTCGCCCAGCGGATGGTTTTCTCTATATGAAGAATGTAAGAGCGAACTGCATGCTATAGGGTAGAGTGCGCGACTGTAAAGTGCCGCGGAAGCTAATGACACTTCCTGGCCATTGATTTTTTTTCGCTCTGGTGGACTACGGCATTTTGCTGCAATTGAGAGAGAATAATCAGAGGAAAACTTCGCCGCGCAACACTTCCACGGCGTGGCCTCCGACGCGAACGTTAACTACCCGGTTATTGGCACTCGCGTGGAGCCGAGATGCGCGCACGAAAATCCGGCTCGCCCGGTTCATCTCCAGGCCCTGCTCGATCAGCACCCGCTTGTCGGGTTCGGCCACGCCATTCGCCACCATCCAGGCCGCCGCGCAACCCGCGGCAGAGCCCGTTGCGGGATCTTCGCCGTTGTAAAAAAGCATGCGCGCGTGCAGTCGTGCCTCGCGGTCCACCGTTTCGCGGGTTACGAAATAAAAAAACTTCCCCTCAGTTTTCGCCAAATACTCCGTCGAGCGGTTCATGTCGAGTGACAAATTCCGCATGACCGCGAGCGACTTCAGTGGAGTCACGATGTAAGGCAGCCCGGTTGAAACCGTCTGGATCGGTAAAGAGTCGTCGAAGTCCTCCAGCCTTAGTCCGGTCGCCTGAGCCACCGCCTCGCGCGAGTGCAACATCCCGAAGACTGGGTCCACCTGCGTCATCTCTCCGGATGCCGGCTGTCCGGCGCCATCCTCAAAACGCACCGGCACCGTACCCACATTCAGGTTGAGTCTCACTTCTTTCGCCCCAGTCTGCCCGCGCAATGCGAACGCCGTACCCAGCGTGGGATGCCCGGCGAACGGCAGTTCCTCCTGCACCGTAAAGATTCGGACGCGCACGCCGCGCTCGCGCTCGGCTGCGGCATCCCCGGGCAGAATGAACGTAGTCTCCGAAAGGTTCATCTCCTTCGCGATCGATTGCATCTCCGCGTCGCTCAATCCGCGGCCATCGAAAAACACCGCCAGAGAATTCCCCTCCAAAGCCCGCGAAGAAAAAACGTCCCACTGTGCCATCGCCAGCCGCCGCACCTGTCCGCTCACTAGGATCGCTCCTAAGAAAAACATTTAACGCTAGGAAACTGATGCTGTCAGGCCGCCGTGCGATGCACGAAAGCCGTCCCCTGCCCCAAGCTACATGCCGGGGGAATTAAATGGGAGCTAACTCGGTGGCTCGCAGAGAATTGAAAAACGATAAACTGATCCATGAGTGGAATGCCGATATTCAACAATTGCGGCGCTGCAGAACCACGTCGCCGCGACCGAGGAACGATTCAAGTCAACTGCAACTAAAGGGGATAAGCTGGTTTCGATATTGGCCTGGCATCGGCAATCTTCGCCAAGCACTCTCTCGTCTGCGCGCCTAGCGCAGAACTGGTCAGAGTTGACCATCCCCGCGCGGATCAACCATGTCTTCGTCATCCTCAGTTGCTGGCTTCTTTCGCAGTCTTCGCAGGGCAAGGAACAGAAGCCAAACCGCTGCCACGATGGCAGTCGGAGTCAGGAGATTAAGCCATTGTGCCGGATGGTGGATGGCATAAACGGGAAAGTAAAGGACGCCGCGCAGACCGGTCCAAAGCTTGCGAGGGACATCCCAAACGTTCGTTGAGAAAGTCAGAGCGAGGATAAGGCAGATGACAGCAGTGATTCCAGTGATTTCCAGGCCTTTGCGCCAACCAGCACGCCAAATTGCCACAGCGACAAAGACGAGAAGGGAAGCGTAAATCATAAAGAACAAGCGGCAAAAGTCAATTCTAGCCCTACCGTTCTGATCTCAAGATGTTTACTTTGGTTCTTGGAAAAAGCAGAGGATGGCCCCGGTTATGCCAGGAATTCCTACGGAGAACGGCACAGGCCCGGCACGTCAACGCTCACCACGCGGGATGAAATGGTTCCCCCACGAATAATGTACGACCAGCGCTGGAGCGCCCAGGCGAGCGGGCCCCTAGGCGCTCGACGGGAAAGTAATGCCCCAGAAATTGGTTGCGCCGACGTCTTGCTCGACAAACTCGATGGCGTAGGTGGAAACTCCCTGGGACGCTTTCAGTAGAGCGACGATCCGCGCAGAAACCTCGCCACGGTTCTTGTTTCGCAGTTGCACGACGGAGCCAACCGCAAGGTCACGAGTCAACTGCACAGCTGCTCCGTGCTTGTTGAGATTGGTGGCGCGGGCGGGCATGTTAAATGAACACTTCAGGCGATCTTCTCCGGACAATCCGACCGAGGCGATGAGGCCCATCCGCTTGCTCCGGCGCTGATTACGGACGATGCCTGCCGCGGCCACCGCGGCTGCATGATGCGATTTAGGCTGAGGATGTGGGGAGTGGAGTCTCATTGACTAGCAGCCTAGACCCGGGAAACAGCCGCCGCAACGCACTCTCGTCGGTGGTGACCTGTCAAATTAGGACATCGCCCTCTTCAAATTAGGACACCGCCCTCTCGTTCCTCGGATTGGTTACCCCCGAAGAAGTGCTTGATTCTATTGGGGTGAGCCAGATCGCGCCAAATTCCGGAGTTTCGGCAACGGTGCAGTTCCGCTTCCAAACTCTCCATCGGCGTTATCGACGGCAGAACATCGCGCCCCCCGTTTGACACCAGACGAACCCCGCTTCTATCCTGTCAACATGATTATCCCTGCCGGCGACCGCCTGTGTTGTTGTATGCATGCGCCGCCGTGTGGGTAGAGGGTCAGTGAGATTCCCATCAACCCACCCGCGGCAAGCTGGGTGGGTTTTCGTTTTCAGCGGAGATTCACCCGGATTTGAAAGCTGCCGCGGACCAACTTTCGCATTTCAAATTCGAATTCACGAGGAGACCGGCCATGACCACCGAAATCGCAACCGAAGTCACCAGCATCCCCCGCATCAACGACACCGCCCCCGACTTCACTGCCGAGACCACGCAGGGCACAATCCATTTCCACGACTGGATCGGCGACGGCTGGGCCATCTTATTTTCACACCCCAAAGACTTCACCCCCGTCTGCACCACTGAACTCGGCTACATGGCCGGACTGCAGCCCGAATTCGCCAAGCGCAACACCAAAATCATCGGCCTCAGCGTGGACCCCGTCACCAGCCACGCCAAGTGGGCCGCCGACATCGAAGAAACCCAGGGCCACAAAGTCAACTACCCGATGATCGGCGATCCCCAACTTAAAATCGCCAAACTCTACGGCATGCTCCCCGCCGGGAGCGGACTCACCTCCGAAGGCCGCACCGCCGCCGACAATGCCACCGTCCGCACCGTATTCGTCGTCGGCCCCGACAAGAAGATCAAGCTGCAGCTCAGCTATCCCATGAGCACCGGCCGCAACTTCGACGAGATCCTGCGCGTCATCGATTCCATCCAGCTCACCGCCAAACACAAGGTTTCCACCCCGGCGAACTGGAAACCCGGCGACGACGTCATCATCAGCGGCAACGTCAGCAACGAAGAAGCGCAAAAACAGTATCCCGCAGGCTGGAAGTCGCCCAAGCCCTACATCCGGATCGTTCCCCAACCGAAGTAGCGGATGGAACGATGTGGCGGAAGACGGCCAGCAGCGACGAATCAGTGACCGCTGCTCACAACCACGGTGGGCTCGGTCTGCGCGGCGGGGCGTACGAAAACGAAATCCAGCAGGGTGTCGGTGGCGCGCAGACTGGAATTGTTGCCGATCTGAACCGCGCTCGCGTGAGCGCTCGCTTGGGCCAGGGGGAGAGGTGCAGTCGCGCTGATCAGCCCACCAAACTCATCGAGCAGGGAGGCTTGCTGGGTTTCCTGGGTTTCGTCAACCACGGTGCGCAGGCGGTACGCTTGCCCGTAACTGAAACTATTCCAGACCTGCGCGAACTCGCCGTTCGAAATGATTCCGGAATCCGAAGTAGGGTCTGTGGCGTGGGTGGAGGGTAGCTCCCAGTTGACCAGATTCACTGGCGACCCGGAAGATTGGCCCCGCAGAACCACCGAAAACTGGCTTCCCGCCGGCGTTGGACTGGAACGAAAGCGAAATTCGAGAGAATACCGCGTTGTATTTAAGCTTAGCCCGTGTGTTGCCAATCCGGGCGCGAGCCGGCTGACGATGTGGAGCGAACTGGTAGGCGTGGCAAACGGCGGTCCTACCGACAGCCTCAGCGATTTGATGTCCGGCTGGCCTAGATTGTGGGAATCTGCGTAGTAGACCACGTAGACTTCTGGATTCTCCGGGCAAAGAAACTCGGACGGCCCGCAGGGTCCGCGGGTAGCCCCTTCCACCGGCGACTGCGGTTCCGTCTCGCTATGCACCAGGATCGGCCACGAGTAGCCGCCATCGATGGTTTGTCCGGTATAGGTGTCGAGGACCGTGCCGTAGCGGAATGTTTGTCCCGCATCGTATGAGACGAAGGCGACCAACTGCCGCGGATAGCCGAGGGTGTTGGAAGGTTGAACCCCAGGAATGGCGGTGGCTTCGCGACCCATCAGAATGAGCGCCCGTCCCGCCTGGATCATCTCGGGATCTTGCAGCGCACCAACTTGCGAGGTGTAGGAGATTAGCGGTCCCCATGTCATTCCCAGATCGGTGGAGTAGCGCCCGAAAGTATCCACGTTATCGTCGGATCGCATCATGGCGAACAGCGTATTAGGAGCGGTCTGGGCGAGCGCAGTTTCGTTGAGCCCAGGATCGTTCGGCTCGCGAAGCTCGGAAAGCTCGGTCCAGGTGTAACCATCATCGGAAGATGACCATACACTCGGCGCGTAACCCGTACCTCCAGCGTACAAGCCATATCCCGCCCCGTACATCGTGGACCCAATATTTAGCAAAGGGTCCACGATGAATGTTTTCGTGGGCGGATTGTCGAAGAAAGTGAATGGTTCCCAGGTTAAGCCGTTGTCGTTGGAACGGCTGTATGCGCCGCCTGCATCGCTGCTCTGATCCGCTTTGACGAGCGCGATCAGCAAGTCGCCGAGCGGGGTCCGCGCCAACCCCGGATCCGGCTTTGACGAATTAAAATAAACCACCTCCGGACTCCACGTCGCCCCGCCATCCCGGCTGCGCCGCAGAATGACAAATGGGCTATTCGAATGGCCGACCCCGGTGTTGTAGGAGAGCACCAAGTCCCCGTTCGACGCCCGCACCACCGAGGGCGTGTTGTTGTACCTTCCATCGCTCTCGATGACGCTGCGGTCATAAATCGTGAGCGGGCTCTCCACCACGCTATCGGAAACGCTGAGTTCGTTGCTGGCCTGCCAGTTCAACACGTCGTGCACATCACTAAAGAATGGGAACACCGTGTAGCCGCTGAAAATGGGAGGTGAACAGCCCGGCGACCGTCCCGCGGTCAACAGAAAGCTCAGCGACGTTTGTGCGTCCAAGTTTGGCAACTTCACCCAGAGCAGGCCCTTACTGGCTGCGGGATCGTAGGACTCGAGCCATGCCGCCATGGGCTGGTGCGTAGCCGCGTCCCACGCCGCCAAATCAGATCCATCTTTAGAAGGAATTGCGAAATCAAAATTCGTTCGGTTGAGGGTGACCGCAACCGCGTAGTCCTGCAGGTCTTCCTGCTCCGAATTCTCGACCGTCACCGATCGCACTTCCGGCGCGCGGTTCGGGTCGCAACCTGACGGAGAAGAGGCGCCCCATGCGGTAATCGACCACGCCAGGAAGCAGATCGCCGCCGCACCCAGAATTCCATTCTTGGTCGCATGACGCGCCAAAGGACCGGAATATATCCAGTCGCTGGTTCGCACCGCCGTCGGAAGGATTCTCACTGCGCCCCAAAATTCAACGAATCGCTCCCGCATTCTGCATGTGTAGCACAGAATTAATAGCCTTCGCTATAACGAATGGACGTGGAGTCGGTTCCGGTCTCAGCGCCTCGTTCCGTGCGCAGCGCGTTCATCGGCCGCCAGCGTAGACGAATCACAAGTGCGCACGAAGCAGAGTCGGCTGGTCATGAACCAGTTTGACATTTTGTATGGTTGAGTCCTGACGTCGCATCCGAGGTCGAGCCCTGAGCCTGCATTTTTGCCGGAGTCGACTTGGCAGCCGCGCCCGACTTATCCATCTATAACGTTCAAGTGACCACCGTTGGGATGATGCACGTGACGATACAGGAAGGGTAAGCAAGTTCCCGAGCGTGAAGGGGCGAGCTGATCGGCGTGGTAGCGAGATGTCGCCAATTGAGACGAACCCCTCCAACGCGGCGGCCGCACAACCTCCTGTTTGCCGACGAGCCTCGAGCTACTCACGCGCCACTAATTGACGGTATATTGCACGGTCTCGACTCAGGGCGGGCGCCGAACGGTAATAACGCAAAAAGGTTCACAAACGCGAAAAGCCCCTCGCTTGCGCGAGGGGCTCTTCTGGGGGAGGGACTCGGGCGAGGCGCCCGTTTGGTCCCTAAGTGGAGACAACCATTCAGTTCTTCCGGTTCTTCCGTTACTTCGGCTGCTGCGACTGATCCATGTTCATGGCTGGAGCTGCCGAATTGCTGGAGAGTTGTTCCAGATCGTTCTTCAGCATGCTGATCTCGACGCGTCCGCCGCTGATGCGCTTGGTCTTGGTCGCTTCGTCGGTGCCGACGGGAGCGTTGCCCATGCCCACCAGATAGATGCGATAGACCGGAATCTCGTGGTTGAGCACGAGATAGCGAACCACCGACTCCGCCATCTTCTGCGACTGCTCGATGGCAACCTGGCCCCTGCCGGAAGAGAAGCCCTGCACTTCGATAATGTATCCGCGCTGACCCTTCACTCCAGTCGCCATTTCGTCTAGAGCGTCCTTGGCGGGCTTGCTCAGCACGGTCTGGCCTGGACGGAAGCGGATCTCAGTCTGGTTTGAGGCCTTGTACTGGTCGATGTTGTTGACCACGGTCTCGACCGTTTGAATGCGCGTGGTAGCCAGCTGCGCGGTCTGCTGCGCGGCGGTGGCCTTGTTGCCGGCGTCGACGGCGTGCTGATCGGCCACATCGGCCTTATCGGACGCCAGCTTGATGCCGGCCTGGGCGCGCGAGTCCGTGTCTCGAATGTTCTTGCTGTTGGCGGCGGTCAGGTCATCGAGTTCGTTGACGCGGTCGCGAATGGGCTCGGTCTGGCGCTTCACGTAGTTCTTGCGCGCGAAGGGATTAACCCGTCCCCAAAAGCCTTCACGGCTGGGCGGCGCCAGAGGGGCCTTGCCGGTGGCGGAATCAGTGGTTTGAGTCGTAGCCGCAGCGGGCTGGGAAGACGACGGAGCGTTCTGCGCCAAGGCCGGCAGCGAGAGCACTGCGGCCAGTGGCAGGGCAATGAGAATGCGATTGTTCATGATAACTTCCTCCAGAATTGGGAGCTCTTTGGGCTTACACCCTCACAGCCTCTAAGTGGCGCTGCGGGGATTGATCTCGTCCCTAACGATAAGAAAAGCAAGCAGATAAACACTTGCCGGCCTGCGCTGACGCGGCGCCTGGCCTTGAACCCTGGGTGCCGAATGCTAACTGGCGCCTGCTCTCTCTACTACAGGTTAGATGCCAAACCCGCGGCAGGGTGGTCCATGTAAATTGTTGTATCTAAGGACATTATAACTCTCTGCCAAATCGTGAGGTAGGCCGGGCGCAATTCGGAGGGTAATTTTGGGAAACCTGATATAAAAACTGCGTGCAAACGTTGAATCTAGGAGGACAGCGATTGACGGAAAGAGGCCGAGGCAGTGCTGAGAACCAGAGTTCAGGGAGGATACGACGCGTCTTGGCGGTTCTGACGGTTTGCGGGGCAGCCGCGGCGTTTCCCTGTCGGGCGGAGGGTCCGGCGGCGGATCAGCATCCCGTGACGCTGGCCTCGTCGCGCATTTCCGCCGACCGCTTGCAGCAATATTCTGACCTGGCGCTCGACTGGATGCAGCAGTATCTGCGAATTGACACCACCAACCCTCCGGGAAACGAAATGCGCGCGGTTACGTTTTTCAAGGGAATCCTTGACCGGGAAGGCATTGATGCCCGCGTTTTCGAATACGCGCCGGGCCGTGGAGATCTTTGGGCTCGGCTGCCGCGTACAACGCCCGACACCACGTCCGGAGGTGCGGCGGAAGCCAAGCGTCCCATCATCCTGCTCAACCATATGGATGTGGTGACCAGCGACGCTTCCCATTGGCAAGTCCCGCCCTTCAGCGGAGAAATCAAAGATGGATATGTCTGGGGCCGCGGCGCGCAGGACATGAAAGACGAAGGCCTGGCGCAGTTGGTCGCCATGGTCATGCTGAAACGCGAACAGGTGCCGCTCGATCGCGACGTAATTTTTCTCGCCGTCAGCGACGAAGAAGCCGAGGGCACGGGTACCGACTGGTTCATCGCTCACCAGCGCGACCTTCTCGGCAATGCGGAGTTCCTGATCAACGAAGGCGGCGAGAATCTGCTGGAAAATGGCAAGGTCAAATATGTGGGCGTGGATGTAGGCGAAAAAGTCACGTTCTGGCTCCACGTGGTGGCCCACGGGCGGCCGGGGCATGGATCGCGTCCCATCGCGGATTCGGCCCCCAACCGGCTGGTGCGGGCGCTGAACCGCATTCTGGCCTACAAGACGCCGCTGCGCGTGATGCCGGTGGTCGAGGAATTTCTACGGGAGATGGCTCCCTATGAGCCGACCCAGCGCGCAAGCCAGTATCGCAATATCCGTCAGGCGATCAGAGACCCGAAATTCCAGGCGGAGGTGGAGCAGGACGAATCGTTGAACTACCTGCTGCGCGATACCATCGCCCTGACCATGATGGGTGGGTCGGAACAGACCAACGTGATCCCCGCCGAGGCGTGGGCCAATCTCGACGTGCGAGTCCTGCCTGGCGGCGACCCCAAGGCGCTGCTGGAGGGGCTCCGGCGGGTGGTGGATGACCCCAGCGTAACGATTGAGCCGCTGAATGCGGAGGTGCGTGTCGCAAATTATTCGCCGACGAATACTGCGCTGTTTACCGCGATTCGCCAGGTCTCTGCGCAATATTTCCCCGGGACGCCGGTGGTGCCGAACATCACCAGCGGCTACACCGAGAACCAGCGCTACCGGCCGCTGGGCATGCAGGCTTACGGATTCAATCCGTACGTGGCCACCGACGTAGAAGGAAATAGCGAGCACGGAAATGATGAACGCATCCGCGTAGATGAAGTGAAGCGCGGGCCGCGGATACTGTTTGATGTGCTGGCGAGGGTGGCGGGAAGGTGAGGGGTGCTATTCGCCACGGATTTGCGGGGGATTCATGCGGATCTGAGCCGAGAGCGGCAGGCGTTACCCTGTCAACCGCAGATCAGGGTGTGACTTTTCGCACCCGACGGGGATCGCTTACTTTTGTGTTTGCAGAAACGCGTTGCGCCTCTACGAAGAGTAGCCAACTCAGGCGCAGGCAGTGGCTCAATTTGAATTTCCCTGCGTTCTCTGCGGCTTTCCTCCGCGCACTCTGAAGTCTTTAGTTCCCGCGCAAATCAAAAGACTTTAACCGCAGAGCGCGCAAAGAAAACCCGCGAAGAGCGCAGAGAGATTCAAATTGAGTCACCACCCTGGCGCAACACGCCTTGAGGTTCTAAATCTCTCAGGAGACAATAAAATAATGGAACGAATTGAAGCGTCGCCGCGGTTCTATGCCAGGATCGCCGGCTTCCTGTATTTGATTGTGATTGTCGGGGGAGCCTTTGCCGAGCTTTTCGTTCGCGGCAGGCTCGTGGTGCCGGGCGACGCCGCGGCTACCGCGCACAACATCATGACGCACCAGTTGCTCTACCGGCTGGGCTTTGCGGTGGAAGTCTTTTACCTGGTGTGTAATGTGCCGCTGGCGCTCATCTTCTATCACCTGTTCAAGGTGGTGAACAAGAACATCGCGTTACTGGATGCGATTCTTGGCCTTGTCTCCACTGCCGTTGAGGCCGTCAGCTTGCTCGCTCACTACTCGCCGCTGGTTATTGTGGGAGGCGGACCTTACCTGCATGCCTTTTCAGCCGAGCAATTACAGGCTGCAGCGTATCTCTCTCTCCAGTTGTTTGAAGGTGGTTTTGCCATCTGCCTGGTCTTTTTTGGCTTCGATTGCTTCGCGATGGCATACCTGATCTACCGCTCGACCTTCCTTCCGCGCGTCATCGGCGTGCTGCTCGCGATCGAGGGCGCGGGCTACCTCATCAACAGTTTCGGGCTGTTTCTTGCGCCTGCGTTCGAAGCCCGTATCTTTCCCTACTTTGTGCCTACGGCCATTGCAGAAGTAGCGCTCAGTCTCTGGCTCCTCGTGATGGGCGTAAACGTCCAACGATGGAAGGAGCAAGCCAGCGCAACGGAGGCAACCTGGAAATAACGGTTGAACCAGGCCACAGCGCTCATCCACCCGGTTGATCCAAGTCAGTGAACGATGTTGATGGCGATGACGGGGGTGATGGAGGCGGTCGTGTTTTTGCCGGCGGGAAACAGGCGCGTGCCGAGAATGACGCCCACTTTGCTGTTGAAGTTATATTCAAATGCGGGGGCCAATGCGAAGGCCTGACTGGGGCCGGAGTTGAGCAGGATGGGCGAGTTGGGATCGGAGATGTTAGATCCACTCACCGGAGTGTTGTACTGGTGGCGATAGGTGGCATCGAGCGCGAGGACCCAGCGGCGGGTGACGCTATATTCCCAGGCCGCGTCGACAAACAGCGCGGCGCCGGGGTTGGCGTGGCCGCGGAATCCCTGCGAAGTTCCGTAGACGCTGACGTCTTCGACGTGGACTGATCTGGAAAACGCCTGCGTGATGTTGAAGCGGGTGCGCAGAATGCGGCCGTTGGGCATCCAGAAGAAGGTCTGGTTGTAGAAACAAAAGGTGGTGGTATAGGCTCCGGCGCCGAGGCCGTTGTTGGGGCGATCTCCGAGTTCGTCGTATTTGCCGGTGGGGAGCGTTTCCTGCACCGCGATGGAAGTGGTGGGAATCGAACTGCCTTCATGAAACAGATGGAAGCGGTACTGCGCCTGCACCGTGAGATCGCCGGCGCCGATGCTGGAACTGTTGGGGCCTAGGGCGACTTCGTTGTAGCCGAAGACGGGAATCAGGCCGACGGTGAATTTGTCGGCAAGGCCATAGTTGATATAGGTGAGCGAACCGAACTCGTTCGCATGCGGAGTGCTTTGTTTGGTGCCATGGGAATCGTAGAAACCCTGCGTGACCACATCGTAGAGATAGGGCTCGATCAGGATATGGCCGCGGGGCAAAGTGGTGGCATTCGGGGCCAGCAAAGGCCCGGTCCACCAGGCGTCGTTGAGTGACTGGCGGGCGGTTGGCACCGTTGCCTGCTGGGCCGCGGCCACGCAGGCGGACAGCGTGAGCAGGGCGAGGGTCTGGCGAATCGCGCGCACAATCAATAGACGCATACGGAATAGAAGAGTTTGCCGCAAAACGGGTCGAGTTTGGGAATGACCATTTCGTAAGCGGATGACAAGGTTTATTTGTGCGGTCTCATCACGCTGCCGCAGTGCTTTTCGTGTTGCTCGAAAATAAAGTGGTCCGTCATGCCGGCGATGTAGTCGCAGATAACGCGCGGCAATGGCTCGCGCCCGGCTTGCTCCTGATAGTTGTGTGGCAGGCTCGTGGGATTTTTCATCCAGAAGGCGAATAGTTCGCTGACCACGCGCTCGGCATCGTCTTTCTCCGGTTCGAGGGTTGAACTGAAGTAGAGATTTTCGTAGAGAAAATCTTTGGCCTGCTTGCGTTCCGCTTCCACTTCTGGGCCGAAGGCGGCCAGACGCTGGCTGTGATTGCGCACGTCTTCCAGCGTTTGAACTCCTGCCTGCTCGATGCGCGTTTGCGTATTCGAAATCAGGTTGCCTACGAAGCGGTTGAGCATGCGTTTGAGCGTTTCGTTAAATTTCAGCTTTTCGGGCACATCCGGATGAATCTGCTCGACTTCGCGGTAAAAACGGTCGAACGGCGGCACACCTTTGCGAATACTCGGGAGCGTGAGCAGGTGGGCTTCGTAGCCATCGTCGAGGTCGGCGGTGTTGTAGGCGATTTCGTCGGTCAGGTCGATGAGTTGGGCTTCCAGCGGAGGGCGCTTGTCGAGCAGGTACTCGGCCAGTTCCGGATGGTCGTTTGGGTTGTAGTCATGCGAATGCTTGATGATGCCTTCGCGAACTTCGAACGTCAGATTCAATCCGCGAAAGGCCGCGTAGCGCTGCTCGAAGTCTTCCACAATGCGCAGCGCATGCAGATTGTGATCGAAGAAAAGTCCATGCGCGCGCATGGCGGCATCAAGCGCCTTCTCGCCCGCGTGGCCGAACGGGGGATGGCCAATGTCGTGGACCAGGGCCAGCGCCTCGGCCAGATCGACGTTGAGGCTGAGCGCGCCTGCGATGGTGCGCGAAATTTGCGAAACCTCCAGCGTGTGCGTAAGCCGGTTGCGGAAATGGTCGGAGTAACGGCGGGTGAAGACCTGGGTCTTCGCTTCGAGACGGCGAAAGGCGCGAGCATGAATGACGCGGTCGCGGTCGCGCTGGTAGTCGTTGCGGTAGGCGTGCGGCGGTTCGGGGAAGCGGCGTCCGCGGGTGTCTTCAACGTGCACCGCGTAGCCGGCCAACATGGGGAACAGGATAGCAGAGGAGCATTGTCGATTGTTGATTTGTTGATTAAAAACCTCTGCCTTTGCGTTTTCAATCGGCAATCAGAAATCAACAATCAGCAATGGATTCCCACTCGCTACTGCTTCTGGCTGGGGTTCTCCGAGTCTTCCTTGGCCAGCTTCACTTTCGCGGCGTCGAGATCCTGCTGCACTTTGGCAAGAGCGTCGCCGTCGACTTCGGCGGAAACGGTCTTGCCCCACTCCTCGATCGCCCGTTCCCAGTGCGCCGCGGCCAGCTTGAGACGGCCAGTCTTCTGGTAGAGGTCGCCGAGATGCTGCTGCACGGTGGGATCCGATCCCATGTGGATCGAGGCCTTGGTCAGGCTCTCTTCTGCCTGATCGTATTTGCCGAGCCGGAAATAAGCCCAGCCTAGCGAATCGAGATAAGCGCCGTTGCCGGGATCGAGGCTCACCGCCGCCTTGATGTAGTTGAGCGATTCATCGAGCCGCACGCCGCGGTCCGCATTCATATAGCCCAGGTAGTTCAGCGTGACCGCGCTCTGCGGATCAGCTGCCAGAACCTTCTTGAATTGCGCCTCCGCTTCGTCGTATTTCTTCTCACGCTCGTAGGTCGAGCCGCGCAGGAAATAAACGTAATCCTTGTCTTCTGGCTTGGTGGAAAGCTGCTCCGCTTTGTTGAGCGCGTCCTCGGCTTCTTTCCAGCGCTTGAGGCGAGTGTTGATCTGCGCCAGCGTGACGTAAACCTCGCGGTCGTCCGCTTTGCCGTTGAGCATGGCGCGCACATCGGCCAGCGCCTTGTCGGCTTCCCCGGTGTCGGCGAGCTGGGCATCGAGCACCATGCGCAACCCGCGGTCGTTCGGCAGTTTCTGCACCGCTTCGCGCGCGGCGGCGGTGGCCTGCGGCCACATCTTGCCTTCGCGGTAGGTATCGATAATGCTCTGGTATCCGCGCTCGGCGTTGTCGTCGCCCAGATTCAGCATCTTGCGGAAAGTTTCCACCGACGACGAATAATTTTCCTGCTCGCGATAAACGATTCCCAGGCGTTCGACGAATATCGCGCGATTGTTGCGATCCGCCTGGCTGTAGTTGTGGTCGGGCTTCTCGGTTTTCTTGACCAGGTCTTGCAAGAGCTTCACCGCATCGTCATAACGTCCCTGCGCTTCATAGACGCCGGCCATGCTGTAGGGTACTTCGAGCGAGTCGGGAACCATGGTGTCGGCTTTTTTCAGATTCTCGAGCGCCTGGTCGTACTTGCCCTGGCGGCGATAAATCTCGGCAATGCGGAGATAAGTCTGCGCGTCTTCCGGATTCGCGTCGGCGATGACTTTGTATTGCTCGAGGGCGGCGTCGCTTTGGCCGTCGTTGAGCAGATTCTCGGCCAGGCCGCGGATCGCGTCCAGATTATCGCGGTCGAGCATGATCGCCTTCTTGAAGGCGTCAATCGCGTTTTTATATTCCTTGCGCTGTTCGTAAGTCTGGCCCAAGGCGGCGTAGAGCTTGGCGGACTTGGATGTGTCCGGCACCGAACTCAGCACTTGTAGCGCGTGCGCGGTGTCGCCTTCATCGGTGTAAAGAATTGCCAGCGTTGTGACTGCTTCTTCGGAATTCGGGTCGAGCTTGATGGCGGTTTTGAGCTCGCTCTCGGCTTTCTGCAAATCGCCGTTCAAACGGTACAGGCGGCCCAGCAGAAGATGGTCGTCCACGCTGTTGGGCTCGATCTTCACGATCTGCTCGTACTGCTCGATGGCCAGTTTCAGCACGTTGTCGGAACCGGTGCCGCCGGGCATGTCGCCGAGCGAGCGCAGGTAGATTCGGCCCAGAAGTTTATGCGCCTCGAGGTTGGTGGGGTCGCGCTTGATGATGTCTTGCGCTTCGATGACGGCGTCGCGAATGCGTCCGGTCTTGACGTAAAGCTCGGCCAGGCCTGAGGTGAGGAACTCGGAAGTTGGGTCGGCCTCGATCGCCAGCCGGTATTCGTCCATGGCTTTGTTGGCCAGCTCGCTGCGGCCGTACACCGTTACCTGCTCTTCGTACATGTGCGCGACCGAGTAGTGATAGTAGGCGGCGGCTCGGTCAATCTTGCGAGGCGCAGGCTGGGTGGGCGTGGAATCTGCCGCGGCCGGAGCGGTGGACTGGCCAATTGCCGCAACCGCGGCAACCGCCATCACCAGGAAAAAACCCAAAAGATTCTTCATGCTGGACCTAACCTGATTTGACCTGAACTGAGTTATTCCGACCTGAGCCGACCTGAACTGAGCTGACCGCGTTCTCAACGCCATAATTGATTGGATGCAAAACCGCTGGGGGCGGGGTGCCCTTATTCTAACCCGCCGAGGTCGGGATAGGGAAAAACAGTGCGAATAGACGCGGATTTAGTGCAAACAAAAGTACAGGACCGCCGGGATTGTGAGTGTTTTATTGTCAAGTTAAGTAAAGACGAGCGGCATAGATTGCCGAACAGCGGCGAGGAGACTTTCTTAAAGGCTAATCGGGGTCAGTAAAGAGCCTTCGGCGGTCTTCCGGAAGGCATCAACGGTGTCGCGAGCGAATGCCAGGCAGCTCTCGCGCTCAGGAATCGCCGACGCAACTCGTCGAGGGTATTCATCGTAGGTGCGCCCGTCGAGCAATCGGCCGTTCCTCTTCTTGCGCACGCCGCCCCATTGCTTGAAGAAAAATGGGACGCGGTAGTCGCGGCACAGATCGCGGACTGCGAGAGCCCACTCTTCCCGCATCGGGCGAGCGCCGGGACCGCTCTCGCCCCCGACAATCGCCCAGTTGATGTTGGAGAGATCGAAAGAACCCAAGTCTTCAAGCAGTGGCTCTACTGATAGAAAGCGGACTCGAGCTGGCGTATTCTGCAAGTCGTCGATTCTCGGCAGTCCATACTTGCGATCCTCGACGCTGACGCCCCACCAGATGTGATCCTGCTCCGCGGCAAAGCGAAGGCGCCCGCCCAACAAGTCTTTCAGTCTCTCTGATCGCTTGGTGAGCACCTGGAACGTGTGCCACTTTGCCTTGACCATCACACGGCAGACGGCCTCGATGTAAGCGTCGGGAACGCCATCCTGGAAAAGATCGCTCATGGAATTCACGAACACGAGTTTCGGCGACCGCCAGGTAAAAGGCTCAGTCAGCTTTTCGGGAACCAGGCGGAGGTCGAAGCCCTGTTCGTAGGGGTGTCCCTTAACCCCGCGAAACCGCTCCGCGAAGGTCTCGGCGTAGCAGTGCTTGCAGCCGGGACTGATCTTTGTGCAGCCGCGGACTGGATTCCAGGTCGCGTCGGTCCATTCGATATGGGACTTGAGGGACATTAGCTATCGCTTGCCGAAGGTGTCAAAGATGTAAGTGACGATATGCTCTGCCGTGTCTTTGTGCGAAGCAAAGAATAAGTAGTAGACGACTGAATTCTTACTGTTCCGCATCGGTAGCGGCTGAGGGACCTTCTTGAATCCCGCGACCTTTTTGAGTCGCTCCCGAAACGCCTCCGCAAGCCGACGATTGGTAACCTTCTCTTCCATAACACCGAAAAGACCGGGTGATTTCTCGTATGCAACCTCACGCCAAGACTCATCGCCCCAGTAGGCGTTCATCCGTTCGATATGCTGTGGCAATACGGTTTCCGGATCGCGGTGGAGAACATTGATGTTGATATCGTATATCGGGAAATTGATGAAGATATCGAGCGACCGCATTTCTCCCGCTCGTTGTATGACTTTCCAATCTAGAGTGAGGGCGTAAGGGTCGAGCAAGCACAATCCTCGCTTAAAGTCCTCACGTAAGACTCTGGGGAATACGTCTCGCAAGAGGATCTGATTGCAGTTCCCTTTGTGAGGGAACACATCTCTTCGCTTCCCGATCAATTCATTCAGTCCGTCTATCTTGTCGCCGTCTAGATCAATGAGGTGATATTCACGAAAGGGAGGGCGCACAAGCAGCGCGTTCAAAGGGCTTCCCAAAACCATTTCTCCAGATGTTTCGGACAGGTGGAAACCGGCTCCGGCGAATGCGTCGATGTAGACATGGAAGAAGGAAGGATTCTTCCGATTCGACAGAATCTTCGAATATTCGGCAGCATACCGTTTGAGAATGTCGAGCTTCACTTCCGACCAGGGCCCGATTTCATCAATTCTCGGTCCGGGCATATGTAATTCGCCTTTTGTTCGCCATTAAGTCTGGCATGAAATCGCCGTCTGCGCAATAGCCCCGGTGGTTACAGCGGGATGTTCCCGTGCTTCTTCGGAGGGTTCTTATCCCGCTTTGTTTCGAGCATGGCTAACGCCTGAATCAGCTTCTTCCGCGTTTCCCTGGGCTGGATGACTGCGTCTACGAAGCCGCGGTCTGCCGCTACATAAGGGTTGGCGAAGCGGTCGCGGAATTCTTCGATCTTCTTCTGGCGAACTGCGTCGCGCGCTTCGCTGCTCAACGCGCCATTCTTCGCCGCTTCCAGCTCGCGTTTGTACACGATGTCGACTGCGCCTTCCGGGCCCATGACGGCGATTTCGGCGGTCGGCCAGGCGTAGTTCACGTCGGTGCGGATGTGCTTGGACGACATCACGCAATAGGCTCCGCCGTAGGCTTTGCGCGTGATCACGGTGACTTTCGGGACTGTGGCTTCGGCGAACGCAAAGAGCAACTTCGCGCCATGCTTGATGATGCCGCCGTATTCCTGCGCGGTGCCGGGGAGGAATCCCGGCACATCTTCGAACGTAACTAGCGGAATATTGAAGCAGTCGCAGAAGCGCACGAAGCGCGCGCCCTTGATCGACGCATTGATATCGAGCGTTCCGGCAAGCACGGCGGGCTGGTTGGCCACGATGCCGACGGGGCGTCCGTCGAGGCGGGCAAAGCCGACGACAATGTTTTTCGCGTAGCGCTCCTGCACTTCGAAGTAATAGCCGTCGTCAACCACGGCGTGGATCACGTCTTTCATGTCGTAGGGCAGATTCGACTGCGCCGGGACGATGGTGTCGAGAGCGGCGTCGGCGCGGTCGATCGGGTCGGTCGTCGGCTTGCGCGGCGGGTCGTCGAGGTTGTTCGAGGGTAAGAAGCTCAGCAGTTCGCGCGCCATCGAGAGGCACTCGGCGTCGTCATGCGCGAGAAAGTGCGCTACGCCGGAGGTTTCGTTGTGCGTGATGGCACCGCCGAGTTGGTCTTTGGTGACGTCTTCCATGGTCACGGTCTTGATCACGTCGGGGCCGGTGATGAACATGTAAGAAGTTTTGTCGACCATGAGCACGAAGTCGGTGATGGCCGGCGAATACACAGCGCCGCCCGCGCACGGCCCCATTATGGCGGAAATCTGCGGCACGACTCCGCTATACAACGTGTTGCGCAGGAATATGTCGGCGTAGCCGGCCAGCGACATCACGCCTTCCTGAATGCGGGCGCCGCCGGAATCGTTGAGGCCGATGACGGGCGCGCCCATCTTGGCGGCGAGGTCCATGATCTTGATGATTTTTCCGGCGTTCGATTCGGAGAGCGAGCCGCCGAACACGGTGAAATCCTGGGCGAAGACGTAGACCAGGCGGCCCTCGATGCGGCCATAGCCGGTGATGAAGCCGTCGCCGTAGATTTTCTGTTCGGCCATGCCGAAATCGTTGCAGCGGTGGGTGACGAGCTTGTCGGTCTCTTCGAAGGTGCCGTCGTCGAGCAGGAACTCGACGCGCTCGCGGGCCGACATTTTTCCTTCTTTGTGCTGGCGCTCGCGGCGCTGGGTTCCGCCGCCGTCTTCGGCGAGCTGGTTGCGTTTCTTCAGTTCAGCAACTTTTTGTTCGAGATTCATGGCGGGAGGATTATAGCGGGGTGGGAGGAGAAGCGGGGTGAGGGCGATCACGGCCCGCTAACCGAGGATCGCGGGCTGCGCTCGCTGGACAGGCGAGGCGGCCGTCCCTGCGGGAAGCTATTCCATGGTTGAGCCCAGGGGCTGGTACTTGTATTTCTTGCCGTCCCAGAAGACCACGGACGAGATGGTGTCGCCTTCGCCTTTTTCTTCCATGTAAATTCCCAGCGCGATTCTCTTTTTCAGGGTCAGCCTCTTCACGGTGAGAGTCTTGAAGGGCAGGTTGATGAGCAGAAACTTGGCTTTGGGCGTTTCCGCGCGCCATGCGTCTTTTTCGGCGCCGTGCACGATCAGCAGGCAGATGCCGCGCCGCTCAGGTTCGTCGGAGCCGAAGGCAGACGTGACTTTGACGTCGCCGAAGCCCATATAGCTGTCAAAAGGGTCGGAGACCTGAAAACTGTATTCATCGCGGTCGGCCATGGGATTCTTGCACCGCGCCGCGATGACCAGGTCGTCGATGCCGTCGCCGTCGAGATCTCCGGTAAATTGCGGAGGACCGGGGAGCAGCGAGCAGTTGTCGCCGAATTGTTTGTGCACGTAATCGTCGGTCACCGCGGGTGACGGGTGCTGAGCGTGCGCGGGCGGCGGAGGCAGCGGCTTCTTCTGCGCGGCGGTTGAAGGTTCGATGGCGATGACCAGCAAGACCGCGAGAACCGGAAGGGGGAGAAATCGAAAATACGGCATAGGAATACTGTATTCCGTCGGCGTGGGTGAGGGTAGATCAGAGATGGTGACCGGGACACCAAAGTCACCGGCAAGACATCCTGACTGTCAGGCATCGCTCGACCGGCTGTCCCCACATGAGCGTCTTCGCTTACGATGCGTCGCTCTTCAGCGACGGATTAGGTGCGGAAGTGCTGCCAGCCGTGCGGTTCGAGTTGATGGTTGACGTTGTTCTTGATCAGAAAGATTTTCTTGCCGCGGGTGATGTGGCCGATTTGCGTGATCGGCAAGCCGGCGATTCGAGAGGGCACGCGGCGGTTCCGGGGCGCGGTGAACAGGAGTTCGTAGTCTTCGCCGCCATGCAGGGCCAATTCAAGATCCACATCCCGCGCTGGTTTGCCCACGCTGGCCCGGGGAACGAGTTCGGATTCCACTTCGGCACCCACACCACTTTCTTCGCAGATATGGGCCAGGTCGGTGGAGAGGCCGTCGCTGGTATCGATCATGGCTGAGGCAAGGCCGCGCTCCCGAAGGACTCGGCCCAGCGCGATTCGCGGTTCGGGAAAGAAGTGCCGGGGATACTCCGCGGGATTCAGCTTGCGCCTGGGCTTCTTCCCTATCTGCTGCAACTTCATCTGCTCTACGGCGGCGGCTGAGCCGCCTAGCGCTCCGCTCACGTAAATTCGATCCCCGGGCCGTGCACCGGAGCGCAGGACCGCTTTGCCCCTGGGAACGGTCCCGACCACGATAATGTCGGCCAGGATTCCGTTGGGGGATTCGGCGGTGTCGCCGCCAGCCAGGGTCACGCCGAACTTTTCGGCGAGGCCGATCAGGCCGCGCAGGAACTTTTCCACCCACGCCTGGGGCAGATTTCGGGGCAAAGCCAGCGAAAGGAAAGCGGCAACCGGCTCTCCTCCCATAGCGGCGATGTCACTCAGGCCCCGCGTCAGGCAGCGGTGTCCAACCGATTCCGGAGGGTGCCAGTCGCGGCGGAAGTGGATGCCTTCCAGGGTGAAGTCGGTCGTGACCAGCGAGTCGCGTCCTGGGCGGAGTCGCAGCACGGCGCAATCATCGCCGATTCCGGCAACGACGGAAGGATTCGAACGTGTGGCGCGGGCACTCCTGCCCGCGAGGTTTTGACTTGCTCCTCCAGTCGCCATACGGCGAATCTGGGCGATCAGCGCTTTTTCGGCAACAGGCACGGCGTCAACACTATACAGGCTGCCGAAAGACTTGTTGTGGGGGCGGAAATACGACCACGAGGGCTGAAGCCCCGCTCTGATTTTGGAGCTTTACGCGGCGCTGGAAGCGCCGCTCTTCCACGGTGCTGCATGCGTTCGAGGTGCTGCATGCGTTCGTGGTCCTGCGCACAACCTTGGGGAGCTATGCCATTCGCGGATTCTTCCTGCAGGTCGGCGGAATGGCGGGGTATCGAATCGTGGGGTGACGCGCCGATTTACGACTGTGCTTCCACCCCAAAACCGACTGCTTTTGGGACACTCCCGTAACGGGCCTCCCGGTCACTACCGTTACCGGTGCTTCAGTAACCTCCAAAGGCCATAGTGCGTCGTTGACAGGGGGGACCTGGTTTGCTACCTTTTACCAGGCATTCACAAAGACCTTTGGCCGAGCTAAGTTCTGCAGGAAGTTTGGATTGCAGACAGGCACACTTTTAGGCTCTGGCCGGGTTCCGGTAGGTAGAAGGGCACGTAAGAGGTTTCCATTCCCAAGTTGGGAGCGTTGCCCGATCAGGAGCACCGTACAGGGTTTCTGCAACCACAGAGCCGCCCTGGATTTCCGGGCCTGATTTCTTAAAATTGGCGAGGAGCGATTTGCGTAAACGCTTTTACATCCTTTTTGTGGCCCGCGGGGACGACGGCCAGCTGCGTAAGATATCCATCCCCGTTCAGTATTTGTATGTGTTCGTGGTGGGCGCCGCTATTGGATTCCTGAGTCTTACCGGCATTGCCAGCTCCTACGCCCGGATGCTGCTCAAAGTTTCGCGCTACAACCAGTTGCGCACTGAAAAAGATCAGCTCAAAGACAATTATTCGCGCCTGGCGCAAGTGGCCAAGGAGCGCGATGTTCAGGTGGCGTCGCTGGGGTCGATCGCCGGGGAAGTTTCGGCGCTTTACGGGTTGAAGTCGGAGCCCACTCTGGTAACTGCGACCGCGGAACAGATTCATAATGCCGATGTGACTTCATCCATCGACCAGTTGCATGCGCTGCGGACTTCCGCGTTGAGCGGCGCCACCATGGTTGGCCTCACCATGGGGCTGACTAAGAATGCGACCACGGCCGACTGGTTCCGCGCCAATTCGGCTCCGAATCTGTGGCCGGTGGAAGGCCAGATTACGGGAAGTTTCGGTGAGCGGATCGATCCATTCAACGGAGAAGGCGCATTCCACAGCGGCGTGGATATCGGCAGCAGCTATGGGCAGCAGATTATCGCACCAGCCGACGGACTAGTTACTTTCGCCGATTTCCTGGGCGGATACGGCAAGGCGTTGATGCTCGACCACGGGCACGGAATTTCCACCCGCTACGGGCATCTTTCCGGTTACGCCGTCGCGCCTGGGCAGCACGTTCACCGCGGCGACGTGATTGGCTATGTTGGGGCTAGCGGACGCTCGACCGGTCCTCATCTTCACTACGAAGTGCGAATCAACGACACCCCGGTTAATCCCTACAAGTACCTGCGCATCACCATCGCCCACGATGGCGGCTTCGCGGCCGGCAGCTAAGTAAACAGTCGTTGGTCGTTCGTCCTTGGTCGTTGGCTCTCGCCTTTTCTTTTACGAGCTTCTTAATTTTGCTCCGCCGAAACTCGTTCCCCGAAAAAGTGCTGGATTTATTGGTGGGCCCGCAAGGATTTGAACCTTGGACCAATGGATTATGAGTCCACTGCTCTAACCGCTGAGCTACGGGCCCTTCAACAACTTACCGCCAGTCGTAAACGCTTGGTGTCACCAAACCCGCGGCTTCCACGGCGGGATCGAACCAGTGCTTATGGCCTTTCAACGGATTAGAGGTTCGCCCTGCTCGTTGCAGTGTTTTGGTTGTTTGTGGTGCCGGGCACGCACTTACCCTCACCATGAATACTAACAAACCGGACCGCCCTCCGGAGCGCGCCGCCAGCATCCTGTGCGCCGCCAGCGCTGCTGAGTTTATCGGGATATGCCGCGTCTTGCCGTTCTTGCTTTCCAGTACCGTGACGAACCCTCGCACCAAGTCCATATGGTCCCGGTCGAGGCCGTCTTGCTCGCCAGGGCGCATGGCTGCGTGCAAGGTGATCTCGAACTCCGCCATGGGTTCGGGGTATTCCTTAGCAATCTCCGCGCAGCACAAACTCGATCATGGTTTTTCTCAAAGAGCAACACCTTAGTCCACGGCTCGCGTGACTGCGTGACTGAATGAGCGGCTTCTAAGAATGTGCCGTTCGCTTCTGGAGCCTGAACTGCATATGGGTAACGGCGCAGGTCACTCCATCCCCGAGGCAGACTAATGTCAGGAAGAGCAGTTTGTGGTTCCAAAGGCACAAGTTCGCACGAACGAGTCACGCCAATCCTTCGGAATATCTTCGTTCTCATCGCTGTTCTAACCGCAGGTAATGTTCTTACGGCCCAAACCGCGTCGCCGACGGACTTGCAGTTTCACAAATTTCAGCCCCAAATGGCTCCAGAACTTCAGGTTGGGGATGCGGCCGGCCAAAAGATGCTGCCGAATGGGATGAGTGTGGCGGCGGTTCAACAGATGCAAGCGCTGCAGGCGGAGAAGGCGTCGCGCACGCCGGCGCAGCAGAAAATCGACTCGAACCTTCTCTATACGATCCGGATGCTGGCCGGAAAACCAGCTGCCCCGGGGGTTTCCTACCTCTACACGGGGGTGGATCTCGACCCGAGCAACAATATCGTCGCGGACGTGGTTGCCAATGTCAGCGACGCGCTGCTTACTCAGCTCGCCACCGCCGGGAGCGCAAGTCTTGTACGTCAATCGCGACCTGCGCAACATCCGGGCAATCATTCCTCCAGCAGAGATCGAGACGCTGGCTGCATTACCGGAGGTGATCTTCATTTCGCCCAAGCAGGGCTCGATCACTCAGGGAAGTGGAGCGTCCGGGCAGATCAGCCCGCTGCGGATCGCGGAGATGGCACCCGGATTCAAAGAGAGAGCGGCGAGAGTGCGTCGACAACTGGCGAGAGCCATGTCCTCTACCGGAATACCGACACTCGGGCAGGGCAGCGTGGAGACAGAAGGCGACATCACGCACCGCGCCGTGGATGCGCGCGGCGCCTTTGGCGTGGACGGTACGGGGCTGAGCATCGGCGTATTGTCGGACGGGGTTACAAGCATGGCGCTGAGCCAGGCCACCGGGGATCTTCCCCCGACCTGCGGAACGCCGCCCTGCCTTACGGTGCTCGCGGGACAGGCCGGAGCCGGAGATGAAGGTACGGCCATGCTGGAAATTATTCATGACATGGCGCCGGGAGCGAGCTTATACTTCGCCACTGCCGACAATAGCATCACGAGTTTTGCGGCGAACATCCGCGCCCTGCGAACCGCCGGATGCAACATCATCGTTGACGATGTGTTCTAGTTCGTCGAGACTCCATTTCAAGACGGACAAACTGCGGCCGTGGTTTCGACCAGCCAGGGGGGCGTAGTCACCCAGGCGGTGAATGATGTGGTTGCGGCCGGCGCACTGTATTTTACGGCGGCGGGCAACCAGGGGAGCCTCGACGCCAGCACCTCGGGCACGTATGAGGGCGACTTCGTCCCGCAGGCAGCCGCCTCGCCTTTGCCGGCGGGGAACGTGCACAATTTCGGCGGCGGCAACGGCTTTGACACCGTTACCTCTCCCGGCGAGCAGGTCGTCGGGTTGTACTGGAGTGACCCGCTTGGCGGGTCGGGCAACGATTACGATCTTTATCTCCTCAACAGTACCGGCACGTCCATTCTGGGCGCGTCGACCAACATTCAGAATGGAACTCAGGACCCTGTCGAGTTGATTGGCAGCGCCAATGTAATCAACAACAACCGGCTCGTCGTCTTCCAGCACACGGGAGCGGCCAACCGTTTCTTCCATCTGGAGCTTTTCCGCGGCCGCTTGGCAGTGGCCACCTCGGGAGAAACGCATGGCCATGCCGCAGCCTCCGGAGCCTACACCGTTGCTGCCACGCCAGCATCCGTGTCGGCTGGCTTACCCACGCCCAACGGGCCATTCCCCCTCCCGTTCAACGCTTCGAGTCAGACGGAATTCTTTACTTCCGACGGGCTCCGTCAGATCTTCTTCAACGGTGATTCGACGGCTATCACGCCCGGAAACTTCTCCTCGACCGGCGGCCAGATTTTGAACAAGCCTGATATCACCGCTGCCGACGGAGTATCGGTCACAGGAGTCGGCGGGTTCGGCAGTCCGTTTTTCGGAACCGATGCGGCCGCGCCCGCTGCCGCCGCAGTGGCGGCACTGGTGCTGGCCGCGCAACCAACATTGACCGCAGTCGATATGCGAACCGCGCTGACCAGCACAGCCGTGGACATCATGGGCGTGGGCTACGATCGCGATTCCGGTAGTGGAATCGTGATGGCCTGGGAAGCGATTAATTCTCTGGGAGTGACGGGCCTGGCCGATCCTGCGTTAGGCACGATCACTGCCAACGAGAATCCTGGCAATGGCAACGGAGTCATCGAACCGGGCGAAGGAGCCAGCATGGTCATCGCCCTCAACAACCTGGGCGGAGCACAAGCGGCCACGGCGGTGACGGCCACCCTGACCACATCCACTCCCAACGTGTTCATTACCCAACCGGCCACCAGCGCGTATGCCGACATCCCGGTTGGCTCCTCTGGCGGCAACAACCTGCAACGTCAACCAATTACCGATCGCGGGGGCTCATGATGTTTCGGTGATCGCGACCAGCGTGGGTGGCACTGGGATTGCGAACATCGACAATGGGTCTTCTGATCCCGATGGCGACGCGATCACGTTGTGCCCAGACACCCGCAGGACCTTATTCAGTCGGCATAACCAGCGTGATACTCAGCGTTGTGGATACGAAAGGCGCGACCGCTCAGGCCACCGCCAACGTCACGGTGGTGAATCCAGGATTCACTCTGGCGGCGTCGCTGCCCTCTGTGAGCACGACCGCTGGTGGTACTGCGACAGAGAAGGTCTCGTTCACCCCGAATCCAGGAATCAACGGTGCAGTAACGTTGGCCTGCACGAACCTCCCAGCCAAGTCCACATGTTCTTTTGCGCCTTCCACTATAGCTTCTGGTATGGCGGCGACAAGTGTGGTCCTGACCATCGCCACGACCGCATCTACCGCGGCGGCGATGCCGCACTCCAGAATTATCACTGCGGTCTGGATGCCGTTCACCGGAGTAGGACTATTCGGAATAGCGTTGCTAATCCCAGGGAAGCGCCGCAGAGCGTCTGCGACTGTGATGACTCTCCTCGTTATGGGCGGGTTGCTGTTCACGATGGGATGCAGCGACTCCAGGCCCGCATATAACGGCACGCCCAAGGGGACTTCTACCGTCACAATCACGGGCACCTCCGGCAACGTGACGCAGACCACGAAGTTCACCTTGACCGTCAACTAGGTTGGCAAGTGCTCTGAGTGAAGAACATCGCGGGTCTCCGCGATGTTCTTCGCTGCTTTGCCGATGCCTGGTTTCAGTGCTCAGACGGTCGAAAGGGATTATGCGTCCAGCGCTCGAACGGCTGAGCTGCGGGCCCGGGTTGCAACGGCGAACACTTCTTCCCGAGTGTTCCTTCCCGCATTTTCCTTCTAAATTTTCCTTCTAATGACGAGTATTCTGTCGTAGACAGCGAGGCGAGTTAGGGCGAGTGCTGGCCGGAATTGCCGAAAGCCGAGGATTGGTGGCGGCGCGTGGACTCGAACCACGGACCTACGGATTATGAGACCGTCGCTCTAGCCACCTGAGCTACGCCGCCATTTACCAACAAATTGGGGAGGAGCGAACGGGAGGAAGCCTGACGCCGGCTGAACCGGCATTCCCGCCGCCTGAGGACGACAACCCCAGCGCATCACGCCTTACAGTTTGATTCTAAGAGGCGACGCAAAACAGTGTCAAACGGCTTGCCCTTGTGAAGGCGGGTGCGATTGCGTGAAATGGCCGCCACTTGCCAGCCGACCCGTCGAGACTGGAAACTAGACGTCGCAGGAAAATCATGAAGGCCGTTGCGATTATTCCAGCTCGACTGGCATCGACACGCTTGCCGCGCAAGATGCTGCGGGAAATCGGAGGCAAACCTCTTATTGGCGTGGTTTACGAAGCTGTCCGATCCTCGCCATTGCTGAGCGAGGTGATTGTGGCTACGGACTCTGCGGAGATTGCGGACGTGTGCCGCGCGCGAGGGTGGCAGGTGCAGATGACTTCGAGCACTCATCGCAGTGGGACCGAGCGGGTGCATGAAGTCTCCAACCTGGTGAGCGCTGACGTTTATATCAATGTTCAGGGGGACGAGCCGCTGACTCGGGCTGAGCAGATTACCACGCTGCTTGGCGTCATGCAGAATCCGGTGGCGCTGGTGGGTACCGTGATGACGCCGGCGGCCGAGACGGATATTCCAAATCCCAATGCGGTGAAGGTGGTGGTCGATCTGAAGGGGAGGGCGTTGTATTTTTCCCGAGCGACGATTCCTTTTGATCGCGACGGCGCTGAGCCGCGCTACTTCAAGCATTTGGGCCTGTACGCCTATCGCAAGGCCGCCCTGGACCGGTTCGTCACGCTGCCCGAATCGTCGCTGGAAAAAAGCGAACGGCTAGAGCAGTTGCGCTTTCTGGAAAACGGCGTGCCGATTTTTGTCGGAGAAACTCCTTATGACTCGGTGGGAGTGGACACGGAAGAAGATCTGCAACGGGTGATCGAGATCTTGCGAAAGACCAAACCTCAGGCGTGAAAGGCGGGATCGTGTTTGCGTCCCCAGGCTTCGGCCGCGGCCACGCGGCGAGCGATGGCGGGATGCGAGTGGAAAACCCACTCCACCCATTTGGAAGGCGTGCGCTCAGCCAGATTCTGTTCTGCCAGTTTGTTCATCGATGAAATAAAGGGCACGACGCTGGCCACGGACTCGAACGCATAGCGGTCCGCCTGCCGCTCGTTGAAGCGCGAGTAGGCGTTGAGCGCGGGCATCAACAGGAGTGAGAGCACGGTCGAAACCAGTACGAGCAAGGGCAGGTTGGCGAAGTCGGAGATCTGCTCGAAAATGTGCTGGTCAACGGCGTAGTGGAGGATCCAGTTGGCTGCCCAGAAACCGAACAATGTAATCAGGGCGTGCACGAAGATTCCCTTCAAAATGTGGCGGTGCACCTGGTGGCCCAGTTCGTGTGCGAGTACGGCTTCGATCTCTTCGGGCGAGTAATTGTCGAGCAGCGTGTCAGCGAGAATGATGCGGCGGGTGCTGCCCAGTCCGGTGAGCGCGGCATTCGCTTTTTTGCTCTTTTCGGAAAGCTTCCAGCGGTAAACCCCGCGGACCCGGGTGCCGGCGCGTTCGCCGAGAACTACCAGGCGGCGGCGCAGATCTTCGTTATCCAGCGGCTCGAACTTATAAAAAATCGGGAACAGCACAACCGGCGCCAGTTGCGCCATGAGTACGAAGAGCACCATGAACAGGGCCCAAGCAATAAACCACCATCGCTGCGGAGATTGGCGGATGGTGAAGTAAAGCAGTTCGACCAGGATACTGCCCAGGACGAGTCCAACCAGGAATCCCTTAGCTTCGTCCCAGAGCCAGGAGCCTAGTCTCTGGTTGGAGAGTTTGAACTTACGCTCCACGCGGAAACCGAAGTAGTCGAGACCGATACCGAGCGCTTTGCCGATCACCAGCAGCAGAACGAGATAAAAGAAAACAGAAAGCGTATAGTTCTGCGCGCCCAGGCGGTAGGCGAAATCGCGTAACGAGCCTGACCAGCCCGTAACCAGCAGCACAATCAAGAATACCAGGCCGACGACAAAATCGGAGATGCCGAGCCAGCGCCGGATGCGGTTGTAGCGGTGGGCGTCGGCTGAATCCGTCGGGACCGGGGTTGGGTTTGCAGCAAAAGCCATGTGTCTTAAAAGTATCGCATTCTCGGGCCACAAATGCTGGGTGAAAATGCCATGAGAGCTGGAAGGCCCCAGGGCGCCACGCTCCGCCGAGCAGGGCTTTATCCACCCTGGAGAACGAATTGTTCGCCGCTGGCTAGAATCTCAGTCACCAGTTCGGGCGATGCGGCTTCGCAGTACAGGCGAAGCAGGGGTTCGGTTCCCGAGGCGCGGAACAAAATCCAGGCCTCAGCTCCGTTGCCATTCGTGGGCGCGTCCAGGAAAAACTTTACGCCATCGAGGTGCTCTTTCTTGATCACGGAGTAGCGGCCGAGCTTGCGAGTTTCGTCGGCGCGGGCGCGCTGAATGGCTGCTTGCTTCAGTTCTTCAGGGATGTGCAGATCGCGCCGGCCGTAGTAATGAGGGCCAAACTCGCGCTGCAAGTCCGCAACCAGCTGGCCGAGCGGTTTGCCTTCCTCGGCCATCACGTTGGCCAGCAGCAGGCAGTTGAGCACGCCGTCGCGCTCCGGCAGATAACGCGAATAGCCAATGCCTCCGGACTCTTCGCCGCCGATCAGGATTTCGCGCTCCATCATCAGATCGGCGATGTATTTGAAGCCGATCTTAGTCTCGTAAATCTTTCGGCCATATTTGGCGGCGATGCGGTCGAGCATGCGCGTGGTGTTGAACCCGCGGACCACGTCGCCGGGCCATTTCTTGCGCACCAGCAGCCAGCGCAGCAGCACGCTGAAGATCTTGTGAGAATCGACGAAGCTGCCGTCCTCGGACACGGCGCCGACGCGGTCGGCATCGCCGTCGGTGGCCAGGCCGGCATCGCATTTTTCTCGAACCACGGTTTGTTGCAGCAGGGCCACGTGCGGCTCGATTGGCTCGGGATTAATCCCGGGAAATAGCGGATTCAGTTCCTCGCGGATGGTTACATGCCGAATGCCGCGTTCACGAAATATTCCGGAGAGAACTCCGCGGCCGGAACCGTACATTGCGTCCACGGCAAACTTGAAATTGCTTTGGGCGACGAGATCGACGTCGGCGAATCGGCAAACCGCGGCAATGTAGGGCTGCTTGAAGTCAACTTCCTCGATGGCGGCGTTGGTTCCCTTCGGCACGGCGTCAACGGCCAGTTCTTCTTCAATACTCTTCATGATGGCGGGCGTGGCCGAGCCACCGAATTTGCCTTTGAACTTTACGCCATTCCAGTTCCAGGGATTGTGGCTGGAGGTGATCATGATTCCCCCTGCGGCGCCCTGATGCTTCACCGCGTAGGAAACAGCCGGCGTGGGCGTGTAATCGTTGGCCAGCTTGACGGGGACGCCCGCCGTCGCAATGACTTCAGCGGCCGCCTGGGCAAAGGGCTGCGAGGCGAAGCGGGTATCGTAGCCGATGAAGACTCCGCGCTTGGCTTCTTCGTATTTCAGGACGTACGAAGCGATTGCGCCGGCGACTCGGCGCACGTTGCCGAAGGTAAAATCGTCCGCGATGATTCCGCGCCAGCCGTCGGTGCCGAATTTTATTTCTTGAGGCATGTTGGAAACTATGTGAGCTTATGCAACTTCTTCTCGTCCAGATACTTTACGACTTTGCCGACGTCCTGCGCCTGCTGCCGGGTGGTGATCAGCAAGGCGTCCGAGGTTTCCACCACCACCAGGTCACTGACACCGACCAGCGCGACGAATCTTCCCGGCGCGTGAACGTAGTTACCCACGGCATTCAGAAGACACATGCCATTCCCGATGACGATGTTGCCATGTTGTGGGCTGGTGGGCTTGGCACAGTGATGCTCATGCAATGCGGTCCATGAGCCCAGGTCGTTCCATCCGAAATCTGCCGGGATACAGAAGATATTTCCGGCTTGCTCACCTTTCGCCGAACGCGGTTCGAGAATGGCATAGTCCACGCTGATGTTCTCGCATTTCGGGTAGAGCTTGCGGAAGGTCGAGGCAAATCTGCGCGTGCCGAACGTGGCGGCGATCCGTTCGAGCAGGAGCGCCGTCTTCGGAAGATGCTCGCGCAGTGCATTGGCTAGGGTGCGTGCGCTCCATAGAAACATGCCGCTGTTCCAGAAATAATTCTCTGCTGCGATGAATTCGGTGGCTCTTGTGGCGTCCGGCTTTTCAGTGAAGCGGCGAACGCGCAAGGCCTCACCAGTGAACGCGCTGCCGGCTTCGATATAGCCGTAACCGGTTTCAGGCCGTGTCGGCCGGATGCCCAGGGCGACGATGTTTTCACCAGAGGCGGCGAGCTGGATTCCGCGCTCCAAAGCCTGGCGATAACGCTTTTGGTCGGCGATTACGTGATCGGAAGGAAACATCCCGATGATGGCTTCAGGATTCTGGCGCAGCAAAAGGAAGGCCGCCAAGCCAATGGCCGGAGCAGTATTTCTTCCTGCGGGCTCGGCCAGGATTTGATGTCTCGGCAACTTCGGAAGCTGTTTCGAAATTGCAGTCCGTAGATCGTCGTTGGTGATGACCCAAAATCTTTTCGCCGGAGTCAGCGGCAGCAGCCGCGCTACGGTCTGCTGGATCATCGAATGTTTGCCATCGAGCGCGAGCAGTTGCTTGGCGCGCTTCTTCCGGCTGAGTGGCCAGAAGCGCGTGCCGCGTCCGCCGGCGAGAATCACGGGATAGAAATTTGAAATCTTAGCCACAGGTTTCGCAGGTTACGTGGATGAAAAGCAAAATCAGAAACTAAATTCTTGTTTCGGGCTCAGGCAGCGCTTTCCCGGGGACGTACGCTCTAAGGAATTCGAGCGTCCACTGCGGGCGCACGACGAATCGCTCGAGGCACGCCGGAACTACCACGGCGTCGCCCTTCGCGAGCGTCACAGGCTCCGCCCCAGACGCTTCAATCACGCCGAGTCCTTCCGTTGCCACTAGGATCTGCACCGATGTTTTGTCCGAATCATCGCGCGTAGAGAGTTCGATCTTTTCTTTCGCGTCGAACCGGTCCACCACAAAATAAGGCGCAGCCACGAGCACTTCATGCTGGTTCTGACTGCCCGGAACCTGCAGCAGAGTTCGCCGCACTACTTTTCCAGAAGCGACTTTTTCCTTCACGGCGGCCATGCCGTCTTTCAAGTGGAGTTCCCGGCCTCGTCCGTAATCATACAGGCGGTAGGTGGTGTCGGACTGCTGCTGAATCTCGACGATCACTGATCCAGGTCCCAAGGTGTGAACCGTGCCTCCCGCAACATAGATCATGTCGCCGGCGTGGAGGTCGAGCCAGTTCAGGAGTTCCTCGGCGCGTTTTTCCTGAATCGCTTGTTCGAAGCGGGCTGCGGTTACTCCGGGCTTCAATCCCAGCGCGATTTGCGCGCCGGGCGTGGCCTGAAGCACATACCAGCATTCGGTCTTGCCCCAGGGCTGCCCTACGCGTCGCGCTTGCTCGTCGTCGGGATGAACCTGCACGGAAAGTTTTTCATGCGGGAAAAGAAACTTCGCCAAAAGCGGGAATCGAGTGGCGTCCCGCGCCGCATCACCGACCAGATAGCGTTGATACTGCTGGCTCAACTGCGAGAGCGTTTTCCCGGTGAACGGCGCGTTCGCTACTTTGCAGTCGTCGCCAGTCAGCCAGGCTTCGCCGATTTTTTCGGCGAATTGGTGATTGGGATAGATTGGCGACAGGTCGCGCGTGCCCCAGGGACGAGGGTCGAAGGCCGGAAGCATCAACAGTGGATAGAGGGTTTGCATACCAGATTTCAATTCACAAAAAAGGCTGCTCGCAGACGGAACGGCCGGTGCCGAATCTCACGATACAACTGGCGTCCTATCTGCGCCAATCGTCGGTCTGCGTTCCGCCGGGCTTCGCCACGGCGGGACAGCCGAGGCGGCTGTCGCTACATGGTTCGCAAAATGGCTTACAACGTGGCGAAAAACTTGCGCATGCGCTCCAGGCCGCGATCCAGTTCGGCTTTCGATGTGGCGTAGGAAACGCGAATATGGTCGCTGGTGCCGAAGCCTTCCCCGGGCACGGTGGCGACGTGCGCTTCCCGCAGAAGCCTTCCCGCCACGTCGGACGCCGACTTCACACCTCGCCCTAGGAACGCCGATATGTTGGGATAGGCATAGAACGCGCCTTCCGGCAACGTGCAGGTGATGCCGGGAATGGCTCGCAGGCCTTTCACCACATGGTCGCGCAGTTCGATGTATTCGCGGCGCATCTCGGCGACGCACGCCTGCGGTCCCTTCAACGCGGCGACCGCGGCCTTCTGCACAATCGAAGTTGGATTCGAGGTCGACTGGCTCTGCAATTTTGCCATCGCGCTCACGACCGCCGACGGAGCCAGCGCGTATCCCAATCGCCAGCCGGTCATGGCGTAGGTTTTCGAGAGCGATCCCAGCACCACCATGCGCTCTTTATACTCGCGCAGGCAGCCCACAGAAAAATTCTTGCTGGCGTAGTTCAGATAGACATAGCACTCGTCGGACAGCACCCAGATGCCGCGTTGGTGCGCCAGGCGAGTCACTTCCGTCATGTCTTCGGCGCTCATCACGGCGCCAGAAGGGTTCGAGGGCGAGTTGAGAATGATGACCTTGGTGCGCGGCGTGATAAGTCGCGCGACCATTTCCGCCGTGACACGAAAGCCCTGCGACTCGTCGGATTCGAGTAGAACGCAATTCCCACCCGCGTAGCGGACGATGTCCTTGAACGAAACCCAGTAAGGGACAGGCAGAATCACTTCGTCGCCGTGATCCACCAGAACCTGAATGGCGTTGAACAGTGCGTGCTTGCCCCCGGTTGACGCGATCACTTCCTCGCGGCGGTAGTCGGAGTCAAAATCAACGTTATGACGGTGGGCGATCGCATCGCGCAATTCGGCCGTGCCCGCGACCGCCGTGTATTTCGTAAAATTGCCCTGGATGGCTGCAATGGCAGCGTCTTTGATGTGTTGCGGCGTGGAGAAGTGCGGCTCGCCTGCGCCGAAATCGACCACGTCGATTCCCTGGGAGCGTAGCTTCTCCGCTTCGGCCACCACCGCCATGGTGGCGGAAGGTTCAATGCGGTTGATGCGGTCGGTAAGTCGCAACGCTTCGGTAGTCGCGGTGGTCATGCTTTTTTCTTCCTCTTCTTGTCACTGGTTTTCTTGTTCTGGTCGACCTCGGGAGCTTCGACGAAGTTCGCATGGTGGAACTTGTAAGCCGGGTCCAACTTCTCCCGCAGCTTCTGCTCCACCACGTCCGGCACCAGGCCTTTGACCGGCCCACCGGCCTGCGCCACTTCCCGCACCAGTCGCGAACTTACGTAAGAATACTTATCGGCCGGCATCATGAAGACGGTCTCCAGAGTGGGTTCGAGCTTGCGGTTCATGAGCGCCATCTGCAGTTCATATTCGTAATCGCTGATGGCCCGGATGCCGCGCAGGATGCATACAGCGTCAATCGACTTGGCATATTCCACCATCAGCCCGTTGAAAGTGTCGATGCGCACGTTCTTCAGGTCCGCAGTGAGCGCCCGCAACATCTCCAACCGCTCGGCCACGCTGAACATCGGACTCTTCTCCGAGTTGCGCAGGATCGCCACCACCAGCTCTTCAAAAATCTTGCTGCCCCGCTGAATCAGATCGAGGTGCCCGTTGGTGGGCGGGTCAAACGAACCGGGATAGACAGCAATGCCCTTGTTCAATGGTCCTCACAGGAACAGCCTCTCAGTGGGTGCAACTTAAGATTTTATGCGGGCGGGAGCAAGGATGGCAATTGGGAGAGTAAGAAAGCAGGGCGCAGCGCTTTGAAACGCCGCGCCCGTTGGCAACGAAATTCAGCGCCGCGCCGCCACAATCGGAGCCTTCACCGGTTCCGTCGCCGACGGCATGGTCGTAACCCGCGCGCCCTGCGGCGGCGGAGCTTGAGCGGCCACGGCCGCCGGCTGCGGATGGGCCACAGTCAGTCCCAGCGTCTTGCGCACTTCCGCGTCCAGTTTGGCCATGGTGTCTTTATTGTCTTTTAAGAACTGGCGGGCATTTTCGCGGCCCTGGCCAATGCGTTCGCCCTTGTAGCTGAACCACGAGCCGGATTTCTCCAGGATGTTGTTGTTCACCGCGATGTCGAGCAGATCGCCTTCGCGCGAAATGCCCTCGCCATAAAGAATGTCGAATTCGGCTTCGCGGAACGGCGCGGCAACTTTGTTCTTCACCACTTTTACTTTGGTGCGCGATCCGGTGACCACGTCCCCTTCCTTGATGGCCGCGATGCGGCGGATATCCACCCGCACCGATGAATAAAACTTCAATGCGCGGCCGCCAGTGGTGGTTTCAGGGTTGCCGAACATCACGCCAATCTTCTCGCGAATCTGGTTGATGAAGATCAGGCAGGTGCGCGACTTGGAAACCGTACCCGTCAGCTTGCGCAGGGCCTGCGACATCAGCCGCGCCTGCAGCCCCATGTGGCTGTCACCCATTTCGCCGTCGAGTTCTGCCTTGGGTACCAGTGCCGCGACGGAGTCGACCACCAGCACGTCAATGGCGTTCGAGCGCACCAGCGCTTCCGTGATCTCTAGTGCCTGCTCGCCGTAATCAGGCTGCGAGACCAGCAGGTTGTCGACGTCCACGCCCAGCTTCTTGGCGTACGCAGGATCAAGCGCATGCTCGGCGTCCACGAACGCGGCCATGCCGCCGGCTTTCTGCGCCTCGGCAATCACCTGCAGCGTAATGGTGGTCTTACCCGAAGATTCCGGCCCGAAGACCTCGACCACACGTCCGCGGGGAAATCCGCCCACGCCGAGCGCCGCGTCAAACGAGATCGCCCCAGTCGAAATAACCGCGATGGGAACGATGGCTTCCTTCGATCCCAGCCGCATGATGGAGCCCTTGCCAAACTGTTTTTCAATCTGTGAGACCGCCAGTTCAATCGCTTTGCCGCGTTCATCCGCCATGGGAGTGAGGCTCCTTTTGAGATCGCCGAGATGAGAGATCGCCGAACTGATCGCCTACCGAGAGCTGCAGAACTGATCTGGCCGGATTATACATACAGATCGAAGCGAATAAAAGGCGAATCTTAATAATTAACGGTGGAAATCGTCCCGAAATGGGCAGAGAGGGTTGTGTGGCGCGGGCACTCTTGCCCGCGAAATCTATCCAGGAAGGGGAACGATGTGCTTTGCAATCCACTCGTGGAGCAAGGCAAAGCGGAACTTACCTTCCGCCAACGCTTTCATCACAAACCCGACAGCCGCCTTGCTGGAAACGTCCAGATCGAATCCGTTCAGCAGCAGAAACGCGTGGGCGGCGGCGAACCCCACCCGCTTGTTGCCGTCCAGAAAAGCGTGATTATTGACCAGCGACTCCAGCAAGGCGGCAGCCTCTTCGCCGAGGTCGTTGTAATAGCCGTCTGCGGACGGAAAACCGCGTTCATAAACGGTATATACTTCGAATCGGCAGCTCGAGAGAACACCAACGCGCTGCAGTCCTATGATCACTAGGATCGTGTCACCAATATTCTTCCCTTTGCTTTTTGTCGGCGCATGCTGGTTGCGGGAGAAGCTGGATAGTCCCGAAAGCAAAGCGCGCCGCCACGTAACAATGCAGGGCTGGATAGTGGTCGGTGCTTCTGTAACATGCGGAGAGTATGCCCTAGCCTGGCACAACGAAATCGGCGGCGCTTGGCAAAGCCACCCTACTGTTGCCTTGTTGTCAACCTGCGTGATTTTCTTGGCGATATTCCTTGCCACCGCGGCTTCAGTGCGGCGTTCGGTTAGGAAGCCCTTCTAGCTCCTACCTCTGCAGCAAGTCCACCGGCGCCGTCACATCGTGCACGCGGAAATACTTGGCTAGCGCCGGATACTTCCGCGCGACGGCTTCATACATCGCGTACGCCACGTTGCGGTAGGAAATATGCCCTGCCGGCGTGGTCCGCAGCTCGGAGATGTAGACCACCTCGGCGAAGTCCATCTTGAACAGCGCGCGCTTGCGGAACGCCAGTGGAATGGCGTACTGCGAATTCTCTTCTGCTTCGGGCGTGCCGCACATCGATAGATCCTCAACCGCGGTTTGCACCCTCCGCATGGCAGCATCGAATCGGCCGCGCATGCCGGCATCTTCCACATCGAGCAGCATCTCGTAGCCATGCTGCGTGGTGAACGGCTGCATGACCTGGATGCAGCGGCGATGGCGGTGCATGTCGCGGAAGCCGCCGGTATCCATGAGAATGTCGAAGCGGAACTGCTGCCCGGCGCGGAAAGCGCGCGGCATTTCGTCGTGCTTGCCGCGATGGCGCAGGCCCATGTCGATAATCTCGCGCCGGAATCTTTCTCCCGAAACCTGCAGTGCCTGCCGCAGCTGGCGATAAGAGTGATGCGAATGCTCGTAGAGCAGCGTAGTTGCGATCTCGACTTCGAGCGGTTCGTCGTCGAGCAGATCGACAATCGCCTTCGAGGGCGCTACCGATTCGTTCTTCATCAGTTCGCGCGCGGCCTGCCGCAATTCGCGCCGCGATTCCATCTCATACGGATTCGGATCGGCATACTTCACCAGCGTCGGCGCCACCCGAACTTCACGCAGCAACTCCTGCTCGGCCCGTGCTCCCAGCGCCGCATCCACCGCGCGAATCTCCGCCACCAACTTCTCCAGCGATTCCGCATTCACGTTGTACGCCGCCGTCGTCGCCGCCTTCTTCAGCGACTCACCCAGTTGGCGCACTTCTCGGTGAGTGTGCGACAGCAGGTGCGCCACCTGCGTCTCCAGCGTGCGCGCGTTGACGATCTCCCCCAGCGACGTGTTCGTAGCCAGCGGCAGCAGATACCGCGTGATGTCGAAGGCCCGCGCCCTCAGCGTGCGTTCATATGCTTCCTGCTTCATCTCGGCAGGCTTGGGCGTGATCCGGATCAGGTGCTGCGCCATGTGAGCCGAGAGCGTCTCGTACTCGGCAAACAAAAAATCCATCGTTTCGCAATACAGCTTGCGCGCTTCCTTGTCGGCCCCGAAATCCGGCGTGTAGTAGCCGCCCTTCTTGAAATCCTGATAACGCGTGGAGCGCTCCTGCCCGTCCCAGCGCTGCTCGTCAGCCAACTCAATCGCGGCCAGAATCGAAAGCCGCTCCACGGCGAGCGCAATATGTGCGAGGTCGGCAATCGAGCGGTGACCGTACTGGAAGTAAAACGTGTTGAGAAACTTCTCGGCTTTTTGCGAACTGATCTCGCGCAGCGACTCCTTCATCGACAGCGACGAGCGCGAATACTTGGCCATAGCGTAGGCCTGGATTTCCGGCTCTACGCCGTACACCGCGAAAACCTCTGTGGACGCCCCTCCTGCAGCGGCCGTTTCGTGAGGCGCCGGGTTCTCGACGGCCGAGCCTCGCAGCGGCGAGCGGTGTCCAGAACCGGCTGACGCCGAATCTGTTGGGGATGAGTTCTTGTTGGAAGGATCGGGCATCGCGATGACATTGTTCGGAAAAGTCTGAGGCATGGGAGTGTTTTGAATGTTACTTGGCAATGAGGCGGTGCGCAATCGTTAGAGGAACGACAACGGCGGTTCAGTCGAGAAGGTCCTGGCCTGGCCAGGCGCTGCCCGCCGATAGAACCAGGGGCGCGTATAATTCCACGTTCTAACACTGTAGAGACGAACCATTCGATCGGGAGAAATTCATGTCCCTTGCAGGGCACGTGGCGCTGGTTACGGGAGCATCGCAGGGTATCGGGAGGGCTTGCGCATTGCGGCTTGCCTCGGCCGGTGCCGCGGTGGCCGCGGCTGCGCGCAATCTGGAAAAGCTGAACGAACTGGTCAATGAAATTACCGCGGCGGGCGGCAAGGCGGCAGCCTTTCCGCTCGATGTCGGCGACGAGGAGCAGATTAAATCCACTGTCAAAGCTGTGATCGCGCAATTTAGCAAAATCGACATCCTCGTTAACAACGCCGGCATCACGCGCGACCAGTTGGTCATGCGGATGAAGCGCGCCGATTGGGACGCCGTGCTCCAGACCAACCTCACCTCCGCCTATCTCACGACTCAGCAGGTGATCGGCTCGATGCTCAAGCAGCGCTGGGGACGCATCATCAACGTCACCAGCATCTTTGGACAGATGGGGCAGGCGGGGCAGGCCAACTACGCGGCGTCCAAGGCTGGATTGATCGGGCTGACCATGGCGATTGCGCGCGAAGTGGGCTCGCGCAACATTACCTGCAACGCAGTCGCGCCTGGCTTCATCGAAACTGCCATGACCGCCGGCCTGGGCGACGAATTCAAGCAGACTGCCGTCAAACAGATTCCGCTCGGACGGGTGGGTTCGGTCGAGGACGTGGCCAGTGCCGTGGAGTTTCTGGCTTCGGACGCCGCGTCCTACATCACTGGCCACGTGCTGAACGTAAACGGTGGCATGCTGATGGGATGAAGAGTTCACCGCGGAGTACGCCGAGAGCGCAAAGCAAATGAAAACTGAATCGGCAAAACAACCGGACTCCAGGCGCTCCCCGGCGTTTTCTGCGTCCTCTGCGGTAAAAGGCTTTTCGATTTTTCAAGCCGAGTCTCCCGTACAAATCGCGCAAGCCCGCGAACTGTTTCTCGAGTACGCGCAATCCCTCGGCTTCAGCCTCTGCTTCCAGAATTTCGACAAAGAACTCGCCGAACTTCCCGGCGACTATGCTCCACCGAATGGCCGCCTTCTGCTGGCGGAGTTCGAAGGCCAACTTGCGGGCTGCGTGGCGCTCCATAAACTCGCGCCTCAAAATGCCGACGATGCCATCTGCGAAATGAAGCGCCTTTACCTGCGCCCGCAATTTCGCGGTAAGGGACTGGGCCGCGTCCTGTCTGAGCGCATTATCGCGGAGGCCCGGCAGATCGGCTATGAACGCATGCGGCTTGACACCGTGGGGCCGGTCATGAAGGATGCGGTCGCAATGTATCGCAAGCTGGGATTTATGGAGATCGCGCCGTATCGCCCCAATCCGAATCCGGGCGCGCTCTATATGGAATTACGGCTGTGACCTGCGGCCTCAGCCTGCGACTACGCGAAACCGGCGAACGCCGGCCCCCTGAAAGGACCTGACCAGTGCGCCCTTTAACCGATTGGTTTCTTTTACGGCGTATAAGCAAAGCCTCCAGGGGGGGACTGTTTCGCCTGGAATCCGCCCGGGACATATGGCACTAATTTCCACTTGCCAGAAAGTGCCGACATGATTACTATGCACGCATCCTAAAATGCTCCCCACGATAAACATCGGCGAGACCATCCGAAACTACCGGTTGCAGAAGGGCATGTCGCAGGGTGATATCGAGAAACGAACCGGCTTATTGCGCTGCTATCTCTCGCGAGTGGAAAACGGGCACACTATTCCCTCACTCGATACTTTGTCGAAAATTGCCGGGGCCATGGAGATCGCGCTGTCGCAGTTCTTTTCGGAGTCCAGCCACGGCAACGGCTCCAAGGGACTGCCCCAGCTTTCCGACGACGAAGTCCGCTTCCTCAGCCAAATTCGCCGCTATGCTACGAGCTTGAATGACAGCGACCGAAAGCTGGTCCTAGCCATGGTCAAAAAAATGGCCTCGAATTCAGGGAAATAGCTCTCAACTGCTAGCCATTAGCCATTAGCTCTTAGCCTTTAGCTTGGCGCACTCTCGTACCCGTCTCAGCCTTGTATTTGCCGGTTCTTGCCGACCCAATTCCGCAGATGGCCTGTCCGAGATGGGGTGTAATGCGAAGGCTGGAGCTAACGGCTAAGAGCTAAAAGCTGCTTTCAGTTACTTTCGTCCCCCCACTTCAGTGACCACCAGATACCTCGCCGCCGGGCCGCGCAACTCCTAAACTGGTGGTGGAGACTCCTGCGTGACCATCGACGAGGAACTGAATCTGCTCGACAATCAGTTGCGGCGGCTGAAGATCGAATACGAGATCTTCTTCAGCAATCCGACCAAAAGGCCGCCCACGGACGTGGAATGGAAGGTGGTAGCGCTGATCCGCAAGTTTTCCGACGGCGGCCGCATGAGCTTCTCCCAGCGCTACCGTTACAACGAAATGGCGCAGCGCTTCGCCGTCTACAGCGATCTGTGGCGTAAGAAAGCCCGCATTCGCGAAGAAGGCTACCGCCGTCCCCAGGACGCCCTGCTTTCGGTTCAAGGCGTTCGCATCGCCGAGGACGAGCACAAGCAGCAACAGCACCCCGTGTATGGCGTCAGCGCGGCCGCGGCGGCTGCCGGGAAAGCGCGTGCCTCGCAAGCTTTTTCGCTGCACGACGTGGACAAGAGCGAGCGGGAACAGGTCGAGCGCCTTTACAACACCCTGATCGCAGCCAAGAAGAAAGCCGGTGAAAGCGTCTCCGGCAACTTCGATTCCTTCACTGCCTTCGTGCAGAAAAAAACTCAGCAGATTCGCAAGCAGTATCATTGCGAGAACGTCGAGTACACCGTCGAGTTGGCCAACGGCCACGTGAAGCTGAAAGCGAAAGCCAAAACGTAGGAAGTCGTTGGTCGCTGTGTCCTCAGTTGTTCCGCCCGGACATGGCGGCAAGTTTGAAAGTAAAACGCGAAGAATCTACGTATGAAACTTCTGCGACTTATTCTGATCGCTGTCGTAGTCATCGTCGCCGCCCTCTCCTGGATCGGTCCAGCCGGAGTTCTTTACTTCGCGAAAACGGCTCCAGCAGTCGTCAGGGTCGTGCCCACTAACTTGCAGGACCAGTCGACATCGCAGGCTGCCGGAACGAAGCTCTCCTACTTCGGCTGCGAGTTTGAGGTTCCCTGGAATGATCTTGACCAGTCCCAAACCCGGGTGTTCCCCGAGAACGAGCACCACATGCACATGGTTTGGGTCAGTTTCCACTCTGGATTGAAGTTGTTTGTCGCGATTACTCCGCGTAATGAGGTGGTCCCTGATTATTCAGTTTTGAAGCGCATCTATGAGAGCACTCCCGACAACGTACATTACTGGTCGTTGATCGAGGGTTGGGGTTACCGCGACGCTCATCTCCTTTTAGCGAAGTGGGCATTTCTTCAAAGTATTGGTGACCCCGGAGGCGGATCGAATCCTGCGGAAACTGGAATCTTCAACCTCCAAAGCCAGGGTTACAACGGTTTTCAATACGGTGATCCTCGCACCCGGCCGGACGTGCTCCAACTGCGCCTCTATTCTGACGACGTCCGAGTGGATGTAAAGTTCCTGCAGGGCGGATACTATGAAGCCGCCGGGGTCACTCAGCCCGAAATCAACCGCATCGTGCAATCCCTGCACAGGACCACGGTGAACGAAACGCCGATAGCGGTCACGTCAAACTGAAGGCCAAAGCACCCGCTGCTGATAGAATTTCCGGTCACGGCATCAGGGGCCCATCATGTCTGCTGTTCCCAAAATTCAGCGTGCCATTCTCAGCGTCACCGACAAAACCGGCCTTGCCGATTTCGCCCGCAAGCTTTCCGCGCTAGGCATTGAACTCGTCTCCACCGGCGGCACCGCCAAGCTGCTGCGCGATTCCGGTATCGCGGTCAAAGACATCTCCGAACTCACTGGATTTCCTGAAATGCTCGACGGCCGCGTGAAAACGCTGCACCCCAAGGTTCATGGCGGCATCCTGCATCGCCGCGAGAATCCCGCTCACCGCAGCGCGGTCGCTGAGCACGGCATCCCGCCCATCGATATTGTGGTGGTGAATCTCTATGCTTTCGAGAAAACGGCGGCCAAGGCCGGAGCGGGCTTCGACGAACTGATCGAGAATATCGATATCGGCGGACCCTCCATGATCCGTTCCGCAGCTAAGAATTTTCACGACGTCGCCATCGTCACTTCGCCCGCCGACTACGACGCTATTGCTGATGAGCTCGTCCGCTCAGGCGGCGCGCTCTCGCTCGACACCAAATGGCGGCTGGCCAAGAAAGCTTTTGCCACCACCGCGGCCTATGATTCCGCCATCGCTTCTACGCTCGAGCGGGTCAGTGCCAACGGGAACTTCCGCCTGCCGACTCCATCGCAAGCCGCAGCGACAGAATTTCCGCAGACGTTGCGCCTGACTTTTCAAAAAGCGCTCGATCTCCGCTACGGCGAGAATCCTCATCAGAAAGCAGCGATGTATTCGGACGGCTCGGGCGCAGGCGTAGCCAACGCCCACCAGCTCCAAGGCAAGGAACTTTCCTACAACAACATCGTCGATCTGCAGGCCGCCTGGGACCTGGCGCGGGAATTTGACGAGCCAGGATTTGACCAGCCGATGTGCGCCATCATCAAGCACACCAATCCCTGCGGCGCGGCCACGGGCGCCACTCTCGCCGAGGCGTATAAGCGCGCACTTGAAAGCGATCCGGTCTCCGCTTTCGGCGGTGTCATCGGCGTCAATCGTCCCGTCGACGCCGAAGCCGCCGAGGAGATGCACAAACTGTTCATCGAGGTCATCGCCGCCCCGGCTTTTGACGAAGCCGCCAAAGCAAAGTTCGCCTCCAAGAAAAATCTGCGGCTCGTGGAAGTTGTTGCCGCAGACCAGAAATGGGTACTGAAAAATGTCTCCGGCGGAGTTCTCGTCCAGGATGCCGACCAGCGGCCGTTGCTGCCCTCTGACTTGCGCGTGGTTACGAGGCGTCCTCCCACGCCCCAAGAGACGCGCGCACTACTATTCGCGTGGAAAGTCTGCAAGCACGTGAAATCGAACGCCATCGTCTACGCCCGAGACGGGCAAACCGTAGGCGTAGGCGCGGGCCAGATGAGCCGCGTGGACTCCGCGAAGATCGGCGCCATGAAAGCGCAGTTGCCGCTGCAGGGAACCGTCGCCGCTTCAGATGCATTTTTTCCGTTTCGCGACGGCGTCGAAGAGATCGCGAAAGCCGGCGCCACCGCCATCATTCAGCCCGGAGGTTCTCAACGGGATTCCGAAGTGGTTGCTGCGGCCGACCGCCTGGGGCTGGCCATGCTGTTCACCGGCGTGCGCCATTTCCGCCATTGACGAGGCTGAATAATTCGGGAGTTCGTTTCCCGCTACAATGCCTCGAAACACGGAGACGAGAATGAAGCGCCTGCTCTATGCACTCCTCGTTCTGCTGCTAGCCGCGGCTGCCGAAGCGCAAAATTCCACCGCGTGGCTCAGTGATCTCTCCCAAACCAAAGACTATGTTCAGCACCGTTCCTCGAGCTACGACCGCAGCGGCGCCAACGCTGACTCGCGCACCATTGCGCCGGGTGAAACTCTCACGCTGCTCGACGAGCCCGGCCCCGGATTGATCACGCACCTCTGGGTCACCATCGCCAGCGACGATCCGCATCACCTGAAAGCTCTGGTGCTGCGCATGTATTGGGACGTCGAACCCACTGCCAGTGTGGAGACTCCCATCGGCGATTTCTTCGGTCTGGGCCTGGGAGACTATTTTCTATACCAGTCCGTTCCGCTGTCCGTTGGATCCGACAAGGCGCTGAATTGTTTCTTTCCCATGCCGTTTCAAAAACACGCCCGCGTGACCGTGACGAATGAGGGCACGCAGAAGGTCGACGATTTTTATTTCAACCTGGACTATCGCGCGTACAGCAAGCCTCTGCCTGCCGATCAACTCTATTTTCACGCGCAGTATCGTCAGGCCGCGCCCGCCGTGGGCTGGACGAACCAGTGGCGCTCCAATGGCGATCCTCTGGTCAATGACAAGAAAAACCTAAACGGAGAAGGGAATTACGTCTGGCTGGAAGCCACGGGCCGCGGGCACTTCGTGGGCGTGACTATGTCTGTGCTGCAGAATCAGGACGGCTGGTGGGGCGAAGGCGACGATATGCTTTTTGTCGACGGAGAAGCCATGCCCTCGATCAACGGCACCGGCTCAGAGGATTATTTTCTGGGCGCGTGGGACTTCGGCGGCCGCTCGTTTGCGTACGGATTATTCGGCGCGCCCGTGGTCGGACCCGAACGCGTAGGCGGGCGCTGGTCGCTCTATCGCTTTCACCTGGATTCACCGATCCCGTTCACCAAGTCACTTCGCGCCACCATCGAGCACGGCCACGCCAACCACCGCTCCGACAATTATTTCTCGGTAGCCTACTGGTACCAGGCCGAGCCACACGCCAAGTTCCCGCCCCTGCCTGCGCTCGAAGAACGAATTCCTACGCTTCATTTAACGGGAGGCCCGGGGGTTGCGGAAAAACAGTGATTAGTGATTAGTGGCTAGTGGCTAGGCGGCCTGAAGCCACAAAAACAAAGAGAGTTCCGAGGTGGTGTTGAGTCCATTCGTCTCGGCCAGTAGCTCGCGTTTAGACCCTCGCTTGACCTGCTATCGCTGCTTCCCTTGCGGGGCGCTGCGCGCGATCTTCACTCGGGCTCCGGGCTCACCGCCAACCGGATAAACCTACCCAACGCCTCGGAACTCTATCCTGCCTTTAACTGGGTTTCCCGTTCTCCTCGACCAGCGCTTAGCTTTAGACCCTTGCTTGCCCTCTCTCCTCGCCTTTCAGCGTGGAGAGTGACTTCGCTTGAGCCCCGGACGCCGCACCAACCGGAAAAACTTAAGAAACTGTCAAAGAACGATTACTGTTCTACTCCTTATAATTTTTTCGTCAATCAAAAATCGCCGCCTGCAACTCGCCTGTTTTCAATCGAGTGCAGCTAGTCCACAGGCCAGTGACCGGAATTGGTGCAGGCGGTCTGCGCCGACTCGCACAGAAGCCGCGCTGGACGGGGCTTTTCGTTGATTTGAGGCGGGATTAGGAACTGTGAGTCTTTCGCGCGATTGTTTCCGGATTGTGAAAAATCCGGCAAAATCCGCGCTGGGCAAGGGATTTGCTGTTGGGTGGCGCAGAGTTTTCAGCGCTGCGATTACAGCTAAACGGGCGAAATTGCCTTCCGACCCTTAGGATCTCCGCGATTCAACAAACATCCACCTTCTCGTCGATCAGTTGCTTGCCGCTCTCATCCGAGCCCGCAAGTTCGAACGAGTTCGTGACCACAGCCGTGCCCTTTTCCACGCTGGTGATCATGTAAGAACAGCCAAACCAGTGAGCCTCAGCCAGATCGGTTGGCGACCAGTGCGCCGGATGGTCGGGATGGGAGTGGTAGAAGCCGATGATATCTTCCCCACGCTCACGTCCTTCGCGCTGAATGCGCACCAGTTCGCGCGGGTCGATGTTGTAACGATTCTGCGGCGAGTCGATCCGCGTGTTGCCGCAGCGCGCCGTTGAGGTCACGATGCGCGCCCCGTCGTCATCCACGCGCCCCAGCAGCACGCCGCAGCATTCGTGGGGATAAGCCTCTTCGCCGTGCCGGCGCAGAGCTTCGTAGTCTATGCGTTTGATCTTTAGCATCGGCGGGATTGCTAATTGTTGAATGAAAAGCGCAACGTACACTATCGTCGACGGCTTTCAATCAACAATCAAAAACCAGCAATCAATAATTTCTACTCTTCGGTCCAGAATCTCTCGCTCAAATACTTATCGCCGGAGTCGCAAAGCACGGTCACAATCACCGCCTGCTGCGCTCTTTTCAGCTGCAATTCCTGAGCGATTTGCAGGCTGCCGACCACAGCCGCGGCCGCCGATACTCCCACCAGCAGGCCTGCGCCGCGAGAAAGCCGGCGAGCCATGGCGTAGGCGTCTTCGGTAGAGATCTCCAGATTTCGGTCGGCCAGGTCCGCATCGTAAATCTTGGGCACGATTGCCGTGGCCATGTGCTTGGCCCCCTCGATTCCGTGAAAGGCCGAATCGGGCTGCAGCGAGATGCACTGAATCCTGGGATTCAGTTCCTTCAGCCGTCGCGTTGCGCCCACGAACGTGCCGCTGGTGCCGAGCATCGAAACAAAATGCGTGATCCGGCCCTGCGTCTGTTGCCAGATTTCATTGGCGGTTCCGTGGTAATGCGCCTGCCAGTTGGCGTCGTTGGAATACTGGTCGGCGTAGAAATATTTATCGGGATGCTTGGCGGCGAGTTCCTGCGCCATACGAATTGCGCCGTCGGATCCATCGGCCGGGTCGGTATAGAGAATGTTCGCGCCGTAGGAATGCAGAATCTGCTTGCGCTCGAGCGAAACATTTTCCGGCATGCACAGGGTCACTGGAAATCCCTCCGCGGCGCCCAGCATGGCGTAGGCGATGCCGGTGTTGCCGCTGGTGGCGTCGAGCAGAATCTTGCCGGCGTGGAACTGCCCACCCCGCCGGCCCTGAACGACGATGTTCCCTGCGGCGCGATCCTTCACCGAACCGCCGGGGTTATACCATTCAGCCTTACCCAACAGTGCTATGCCTGGCAGGTCGGCGGTTACGGCGTCCAGCCGGAGCAACGGAGTGTTGCCAATGCTCTGCAGCAGGCTTTGACCCAACCTGGCCGCGCCGTTTCCCGCTTCTTTGCTTTCTGGCGGATCGAACATTTTCGCGAGCTTTGCCGAACCCTGCACCATGCGGAACCGAATCCCCGTGACTAACGTAATGTGCTACTGAGTCTGAAACACGGTATGTAGTATGGTGTTTAGATGATTAAGGTTGCACAGCGATGCAACGGATGTAAAGTTACGTTTTTTTCGCAGTGCGTGCATCTAAGTAGACGAAGCAAGACGAAAGCAGATAGCAATCATGAAAAGCATCGAAGCTAAAACCTATGATGAAGCGTTGACCTGGCTGCGCGACAACGGATTCGATATCACGGAAGCTCCCGGCATGAACGGGCGGGTGTTCCTCAGAAAATATAACGTGTCGGCGGCGATCCAGAAGACTCCGGAAGACGGCGTGAAAATTTTTGCTTACCCGGGCTGCCTGATCGGCAGCGAAATCTCAAAGCTGGTGAACCGCGGATATCAGCAGTTCCTGAAGACTTCGAAGAACGAAGTGCCGGCCTCGGCGGATCATCTGAAAGCGCTGCATTCGTTTGCCGAAGAACTCAAAGTCGCGCTCGGCATGCCGAGCCTGTACAACGAGTCGCTGGGAACCGTGAGCGAGTCTTATCAATACGACCGGCTCAAGGACCGCGACGAAGCGGCCGTCGATCGCCCGAAGCGTCCATGGGAAACGGCGGGCAAGCAGGCTGCAGTGGCCGCAAAAAAGGGCCGGGCTTAAGGCTGAGATCACGCTTCGAGTTCCACTCAGCCTTTACTTCTCCGCAGCTCTATCTCGTGCGAAACTAGCCGCTTGCGGAGGTCCCGATGCGCAGCGGTTTCGCCGCCTTTCTCTTCTTTTCTCAACTTCTCTTTTCTCAGGTGCCTTCGTCGGCCCCTTCCTCTTCCTTTCAGAAGGCAGCAGACGCGGCGCTGTCCGATGAGAAAGCCGCCGTCGAAGCGATGCTGCGCACGCAGCAAGACGCGTGGAACCGCCAGGATCTCGATGGCTTCATGGCGGGTTACTGGAATTCGCCGGAGCTGACTTTTTTCTCCGGCGCCACCGAGCGCAACGGATGGCAGGCCACGCTCGACCGTTACCGCGCTGCCTACGCGAGTCCGGGGCACGAAATGGGCAAGCTGGAGTTCTCCGAGCTGCGCATCGAGCTGCTGGGCACCGATGCGGCTTTCGTGCGCGGGGCGTGGCATCTCACCATGCCGGATGGGAAGACGCCGCATGGGTTATTCACGCTGGTTTTCCGCAAGTTTCCCGAGGGCTGGAGGATTGTGCACGATCATGCTTCGGCGGCGGAGTGATATTTCCTGGGTGGCGCAGCCTCCCAGTGCTGCGATGGGCGCGGTCAATAATCTTTAGATGGTAGATACCACCGTCTACAAGCCCTTCTTCAAGCGCACCTGAACCCGCGTGCCTTCGGGGAGTTTGCCACTCGTCAGTTCGACCACGCCGTTGTGGACGATGCCTTCGAATTCCGGCTGAGTTTGGGGCGAAAACCTCGCGGCCGAGGCGGCCGCGGCCACATGGTCTTTGCCTGGGGCTGGGGTCGCGGGCAGGAGTGCCCCCGCCACATGGGCAACGCTGCGTCCCATGCCTTTGTCCATGGCTTCGTTGGCCAGGCGGTCGGCTTCTTGGTTATGTTCGCGCAGGGCGTGGCCAATGGAAAACCAGTCAAGCTGAGCGATCATTTCCTTGGCGCGAGCGTGCAGGTCGCGCAGCGTGGGATTCTTCACCTTGTAGATGCCCTTGATCTGGCGGACCAGCAGTTCGGAATCGCTGATCAGCTTGAGCGCCTTGGGACCGTGCTGCAGCGCATATTCGAGCGCGGCGATCAGTCCCTGATACTCGGCGAAGTTGTTGGTCTGGTGGCCGAGATATTCGCTGAGGGCCGCAACTTTCTTCCCCGACTGGTCTTGAATAACGACGCCATAGCCGGCCGGACCCGGATTGCCGCGGGCTCCGCCGTCGCTGTGAGCCATCAGGTAGTGGTCGGGCGGGGTGGCGCGAGAGTCTTCGCGTCGGGGGAAAAGGGGCCTGGTTGTGCTGCGAGACGAATCGGGGGGCATGGTGTCGAGTTTACAACGGGGAGGGAGACGGGTGCGAAAGGGTAATGGTTCGAGTCGGCCGACAGGAGGACCATCAACGAATCGAATCTGAACTCAGCGGCCTGCCGCCAGCCGCGTAGCGAGGCGGGCGGGAAGGTTGGCGGCGAAGATGCGGTCCTGAGCGGATTTTAAATTGTAGGGAGAGCGGTGGAAATGGACGATCTGGGCGTCGCTGTCGAACAGGGCGAAGGCGGCGCGCCAGTCGCCATCACGGGGTTGCCCGACGCTGCCCGGATTGATCAAGTAACGGGCTTCCGGTTTCAATTGCAGCGAAACCGATTCCGCCTGCCCTACGGTGCGGTATTCGGGACGGAAACCGTCTGCACCTGTGCCATTGGCGAAAAATCCTCCCTGCAAGTGGGTGTGCCCGAAAAACGTGAGCGGCGCCGATAGGGCGATCAAAGGTGCCAGCGCGTCGCCGATCGAAACCAGGTATTCGTCTTCATCGTTGGGAGAGCCGTGGACCAGTTGAACCTCGGGCAGATCCTGCAACTGCCGCGGCCCCTGGGGCAGCGAGCGGAGCCAGTCGAGATTGTCAGCCGCGAGTTGATCGCGCGTCCAGATGGCGGCGCTGGCGGCCAGGGGATTGAAGTCGTCGAGGGCGATCAGGCCAGTGGCGGCTTTGTCGTGGTTGCCGCGCACGAAAATTTCTCCCAGGCTGCGCGAGCGCTCGGTGACCTCGTTGGGACTGGCGCCGTAGCCGACGATGTCGCCCAGGTTAGCCACTACGTCGAACGCGGGAGCCGTGGCCAAACAGGCCTCCAGGGCCTCGAGGTTGGCGTGAATGTCGCTAAGCAGCAATATGCGCAAGAATCACCAGACAAAATGGCGATTATAGAACAACGGTGGTAGCTAGGATGCGCCAATAGCGGGGCCTCAGACCTTGAGGGACGCATTCACGACCGGGCAGCGGGCCCAATGTCCCGCCGCAACTTCCACCCGGGGAGGCATCGCGCGCGCGCACTCGGGCACGCGAAACTCGCATCGCGGTTCGAAAGCACAGCCTGGCGGCATGGCCTGCAGCGGCGGGACGGTTCCTTCAATGGTCGAAAGCGGTTGAGCGCGGTCGGTCCTGAGATCGGGCACGGCATGGAGCAGGCCGCGCGTATAAGGATGAGCGGGCGCCTGGAAAATGTCACGCTTCGTCCCCAGTTCGACGAGGCTGCCGGCGTACATCACGGCGACTTGGTCGGCAACCTGCGAGACCACGGCGAGGTCGTGCGAGATGAATAGCATCGCCAGTCCGAACTTGGCGCGAAGATCAGCGAGCAATTCCAGAATCTGGGCCTGGATGGTCACGTCGAGTGCGGTAGTGGGCTCGTCGGCAATCAGCAACTGGGGACGGTTGACGATGGCCATGGCGATCATCACGCGCTGGCGCATGCCGCCGGAAAGCTGGTGGGGGTAATCACGGGCGCGGCGGTCGGGCTCGGGGATGGCTACATCGTTCATGGCGTCGACAGCTCGCTGCCAGGCTTCACGCGTCGGGACGAAGTTGTGCGCGAGCACGGCTTCCGCAATCTGTTCGCCCACGCGCATCACGGGGTTAAGCGCGGTCATCGGCTCCTGGAAAATCATGGCGATGCGGGAGCCGCGAAGCTGGCGCATGGAGTCGTCGGGCAGCGCAGGAAGGTTGCATGGGGCGGATCCGTTGTGGGTGTCAGCAAACAAAATCTCGCCCGAGACGCGAGCTTGCGGAGGGAGCAAGCGCATGATGGCTAGCGACGTGATCGACTTGCCAGAACCGGATTCGCCGACCAGCCCGAGGACTTCTCCGGGGGCAATGGAGAAGCTGAGATCGCGGACTGCGGGCAAGGTTTGTGTGGAAACCGCTTGTGTGGAGACGGGCACTCTTGCCCGTCCGGCTCGCAGGGCCGTGGTCTTGTCAGGGAAATCGATGCTTAGGTTTCGAACTTCGAGGAGCGGCGGCACGGGTTCATGTTAGCAGTGGCAAGAGCAAGAGTCGTCCTGCGGGCGACGGACGGGCAAGAGTGCCCGTCCCCACACTGGCCCGACCACATTGTCGTTACCACACAAGCCTTGCCACCGGCTCATTGCCCTAGGATCAGAGGCAGGCCGTTCTTGCTGTTGCCGATGACTACTACTTTGGTGTTGGGGCTCTTGGCCAAATTCTCGGTGGCTTCGATGCCTTTCCACTCCAGCAGTTGGGCGCTGATGCCCTGGGCCACGATCTGCTGGAAGTCGCGCACGCCGGCGGCCTCAATACGCTTGCGCTGGGCTTCCTGCGTTTCTTTTTGCAGGCGGAAGTTCATAGCCAGCGATTCCTGCTCGGCCTGCTGCTTGGCCTCGATGGCGGTTTTCAGCGTGGCCGGCAATTGAATGTCGCGCAGAAGAACGTTTTCCACGGTCAGGCCGCGCTCCTTGAGCTGGGTGCTGACCTGGTCGTAAATCTGCTTAGCTACCATTTCACGCTCTCCGGTGTAGAGCGCGTTGGCGGTGTGGGAGGCGGTCGCCTCGCGGATAGCGGAGCGGAGAGTGGGCTCGACGACGACGTTTTCGTAATCGGCGCCAATCTTCTGGAAAACCTCGGCCGCTCGGTCGGGGTTGAGATGGTAAATGAGCGAGGTATCCAGGCTCATCATCAGGCCTTCACTGGAAGGCACGCTGGCGGATTCTTTCAGCGTCTGCGTCTGGATGGAGAGTTCGTTATTGGTCTTCAGCGGGTTGATCAGGTGAATGCCCTCGCCCAGAGTTCCCCCGGTCTGCACTTTGCCGAAGAGCGTGAGCACGCCAACGTGGCCGGTGCCCACCTTGGCGATGGAACTGACCAGCAGGATGACCAGCAGGAAGCCTGCGATGCCCAGAGCTACCAGGGTCAACAAGCCTCGGCCACCACCTCCGCCGCCGTCAAGTACTCTTCCTCGTGCTGGATCAAAAATCGTCATGACAATTCTCCCGACGCGATTCTAGGGCGCATTGGCTAGCGGGATAAGTAGCTTGCGTGGGGCGGGTCGGGGAGGGAGCCAACCCAAGAGGTCGCCCTGAGGGCGACGGACCCTTCGGCCTCGCTCAGGGCAGGCTCACAAGAGTGCCCGTCCCCACACGCAAGTTCCAACCCGGGCGGTTGAATCTTCCGCGAAGCGGGGCGCATCTTGTAGAGTTAAGATATGAGCAAGATTCACATACCTACTCCTTTGCGGCAGTATGTGGGCAAGCAGACCACCGTGGACGTTCAAGCCACCACGGTTGCGGAAGCCATGGATGCGCTGGTGGCGCGGCATCCCGAGGTGCGGCGGCATCTGTATACCGACGAGGGCAAGCTGCGGGCATTCGTCAACTTGTACGTCAACGACGAAGACATTCGCTACCTGCAGAAAGAAGCGACCACGGTGAACGAAGGTGATAACATTTCGATTGTGCCTTCCATCGCCGGAGGGGCCGTTTGACTGGGGATTTCGAGACTGCAGAATTGAAGCCTGCCATCACAATGCGCTGTTGTATGTGTTGTCCTTCCTAAGGGTTGGCTCCTGATTTCATTCTCTGGTAACCCAGCCCGGAAAAATCAGCGCTCGAGGACCCCCAGCGAGAAGCCCAGTAATTCTGAAATCTGAACCGAGGACTTATGGCCACCATCACCACCGAGATTCCAGTGACTCTCAGCAAAGACGAAATTCTGCGCTACTCGCGGCATTTGATCATGCCCGAGGTGGGCATGGAGGGACAGCAGAAGCTGAAAGCGGCGCGTGTGCTGTGCATTGGCACGGGAGGGCTGGGATCGCCGCTGGCCCTTTACCTGGCGGCGGCCGGAGTGGGCACGCTCGGGTTGGTGGATTTCGATGTTGTCGACTACACGAATCTGCAGCGGCAGATCATTCACTCCACTGCCGACGTCGGCCGAAAGAAACTCGATTCTGCCGCGGACAAGCTGAAGGGGATCAATCCGTTTCTGAATCTGCGGTTGTTTGATACGCGGCTAAGCAGCGAGAATGCGCTGGAATTGTTCCGCGACTTTGACATTATTGCCGACGGCACCGACAACTTTCCTACCCGCTATCTGGTGAACGACGCTTGCGTGCTCACCGGAAAACCGAATGTGTACGGCTCGATTTTTCGTTTTGAGGGGCAGGCCAGCGTGTTTGCCACTGAAGACGGGCCGTGTTACCGCTGCCTCTATCCCGAGCCGCCACCGCCAGGACTGGTGCCTTCCTGCGCCGAAGGCGGCGTGCTGGGCATTCTTCCCGGACTCGTCGGCGTGATGCAGGCCACCGAAGTCATCAAGCTGATCCTGGGGGTGGGAGAACCGCTGATTGGACGGCTGTTGCTGATTGACGCGCTGGGGATGAAGTTTCGCGAGCTGAAACTGCGCAAGAATCCCGAATGCCCCGCGTGCGGCACTCATCCCACCATCACGAAGCTGATAGACTACAACGAGTTTTGCGGCATTCGTGGGGAGGAAAAACCTGTGGCCAGTGGAGTTCCGGAAATTCAGGTCGAAGAGCTAAAGCGGCGTCTGGACGCAAAAGAAGATCTGTTCGTGCTCGATGTGCGGGAGCCGCACGAATACCAGATCTGTAACATCGGCGGACATCTGATCCCGCTGAACGATCTGCCCAAGCGCGTGAGTGAGCTGGATTCCAGCCGCGAGATTGTCGTCCATTGCAAGATGGGCGGACGCAGCGCCAAGGCGGTCGCGTTTCTGCAGCAGGCGGGATTCAAGAAAGTTCACAACCTTGCGGGAGGAATTAACGCCTGGGCGGAACGTGTGGATCCAAAGGTGCCGAAGTATTAGAAGCAGTGGATAGTCGCTAGTTGCTAGTTTTCTGAGGGAGCGCTTGCGCGCTCCCTTTTTGTTTTTTGTTGTGCGGGACGCCCCGCTCCTAATTGCCGATCGTCGTGCCCCAGATTTGGCGTTGACATCGCCGCTATCGAGCGCATAATAGCGTTCTCGGCCAGCGTCGCCCCCGCAAATCGAGAAATCGGAGGATATCCATGACCAAGAAAGGCATACTTTTGCCTGCTCTGGGGGCGGTGCTTTGCGCAGTGCTTTCCCTGGGCGCAGCGGTTGCGCAAAACAACTCGACGGCTTCTGACCCGGAGGAGAAGCCCCGCGTGTTTATTACCGACAGTCAGTCCTGGTCGATCGGGTCGCAAGGCGGAGGCGGGGGCGGTGTGTTCGCGTCGAGGATGGCGGGAGGGGCCCGGCCGCAAACGGCCGAGATCATCAAGACTTTCGGACAACGCTGCCCGCCGGTGATCGTGAACAACATTCAAGCGAAGGCCGATTACATCGTGCTTCTCGACCACGAGGGTGGGAAGGGTGCGTTTAGCCACAAGAACAAAGTGGCGGTGTTCGTGCGCGTCAGTGGCGACTCGGTGGTCAGCAAGTCGACTGTGTCCTTAGGCGGATCAGTGCAGGAAGCCTGCGATGCCATCAAGAGAGATTGGGCGGAACACGGCGGCGCCATGAGGGAAGCCGCGGCCGACCCCCCGCCAGCTGCGGCGCCCGCACCGTCTGCCGCTCCGGCTGCCCAGGCTGCTGACCCTCCGGCGGAGGCTGCCCCTGCGGGAAAACTGGCGATCGTATCTGTGCCCGATGGCGCGGACATTGAAGTGGATGGCAGTTTCGTAGGCAACACTCCGTCCGATCTCCAACTGCCGGAGGGCGAGCACTCCGTCGTGGTCAAGAAGTCAGGATTCAAGGAATGGGCCCGGAAGTTGAAAGTCACCGGCGGGAGCAATGTGCATTTGAACGCGGAGTTGGAGAGGGCGGCGAACCCCTAACATTATGTCCTATGGGGACGGACACTCCTGCCCGTCCGTCGCGGCATACCGACTGAGAGGAAACGGGAGCGCGGAGAGCGCTCCCTTATTTCTTCCACCTCATTTCTTGCATTCCTCCACGAACGCGATTTCTTGCATTCCTCCACGAACGCGCATAGATTACGGGTTCCTCTTCCCCCGGGGAGGGCTCATGCCGTTTCTCATTCGAAGTCAGCGCTACGCCGTAGTGTGCGCCGTCGTGATCTGCGCAGTCTCGGCGTGCTTGTCGGTTGCTTCGCTCTGCTTTCTAGTTCCGGTCGGCTCCTTGCTGGCCGCCACGCCTGCCCAGAGCGCCTCGGCTGGCGCGCCCGCGGGCCCCAATTCCGATCCCAGCTATCAGGCTTTGCGCAACCTCACGCTGAGCGGCGAAGCCTTCACCGTAAAGAACCTCGAACTCAAACGCGACGCCGGAACCTTCCACCTGCGCTCGGGCACGGTGTGCTTTGTAGCTCCGGTGCAGGGCAAAGTGACGGGGGCGGTATTCGTGGGCGACGGCAACTTTATCCTTGATCCGCCCACGGACGTGGAACGCAAGAGCCTGAAGCTCCTAACCAAGGAAGACGCATTCAGCGAGAACTTTGAGCGCGCGGTGCTGCGCTTCACCGACTCGACCTACGACGACATCAAGAAAGCCAGTGCCGCTGCTTCCGGCTGCGATGGGGGGCCGCTGAAAGACAGCCAGCATGTGACCCGCCACCGGCTCAAGTACAACCTGGAGTCGCGCATCCTGGAAGATGTGCTCAGTCCGGAACCGGGAGGCCTGTTCGTAGCTTTCATCCACGGCAAACGCTACAACGGCGAGGAACTCTACACCATCGACCCGCGCGAGGGACGCGATCAGGTGGATTTCCAGACCTACGACGACAACAAGTTTGGCGACTGGGCTTCATTTCCTGCCTCGGGAGCGCACGCCAGAGGCACTGTCGGACACACGACCCGCATCGAGCATGAACAGCTGGACACGACGCTGGAGAAAAGCGCGAATCTGATCGGCAAAGCTACGACGTCGTTTACCGCGCATGCGAACGGCGTGCGGGTTGTCCCTTTCAATCTGTTCCGGACGTTGCGCGTCAGGAGCGTGACCGGGGAAGACGGCCAGGCACTGTCATTCATCCAGGAAGACAAGAACGACGACGCGGAATTTGCCGTGATTCTGCCGAGAGTGCTGGCTGCTGGGGACCACTGCGCTGTCACGATCACGTACGAAGGCAAGGAAGCGGTCACCAACGAGGGCGGTGGCAACTACTATACCGTGCCCGCAGCGCGCATGAATTGGTATCCGAATGATCGCGGCGGCGGCCTGGGGGAGTACGTAACCTATGACATGACGTTCCGCATCCCAAAAGGGATGCAGATTGCCGCCACGGGGGTGCGCCTTAGCGAGAGCAATGACGGCGGGCAGAACGTGACCGTGTGGAAGAGTGAAGCACCCCAAACGGTAGCCGGGTTCAGCTTTGGCAAATTCAAGATGGAAGACGCGAAGCTGGACAAGCCGGAATATTTCCTTCAGTCATACGCCAACGACGAGCCGCCGGATTGGGTGAAGGCTTTGAAGTCTCGCGCCGAGGGAGACACTCCGACTTCCAATTTAGGAATGCTTCGAGGAAGGGAGGGCGGTGAGGAGGTGGCGCTGGGCTCGATGAGCACCACGGGTCTCAACAAAAAAGCCCTGGCCGAAGGCGCACTCGCGGTTCAGTTCTACACCGACTACTTTGGCCCTTCTTCATTCAAGCACTTGCAACTCACGCAGCAGACCGCGTGCAACTTCGGCCAGTCCTGGCCGGAACTGGTCTGGATTCCGATTTGCTACTACTTCGATGCCACAGTGCGCCACCAACTGGGAATGGATTGGGGCGACCGCGGCTACTGGAAGGTGGTGACCCCCCACGAAGTGGCTCACCAGTGGTGGGGACACACGGTCGGCTTCAGTTCCTATCGCGATCAGTGGATGAGCGAAGGATTCGCCGATATGTCCGCGTCGCTTTACCTGAGCCTGATCGAAAAAAATCCGAAGAAGTTCATTGCATTCTGGAACGATGAACGGGACCTGCTCCTGGAACGCGACGCCCAGGGCTTCCGCGCCATCGACGCCGGGCCGCTCACCATGGGTTACCGCACCAGCAACTCGCGCACCGGGTTCGACACCACGAGCCGGTTGATCTATCCCAAGGGCGCTTACGTCCTGCACATGATCCGCATGATGATGCATGACAATCGCGGCGGCGATCAGCTGTTCAAGGAGACGATGCAGGATTTCGTCAAGACCTACACCAACAAAGCCGCAACCACGGAAGACTTCAAAGCCACGGTGGAAAAACACATGACTCCGGAGATGGACCTGGAAGGAAACCACAAACTGGACTGGTTCTTCAATGAGTATGTGTATGGGACGCAGTTGCCATCGTACAAACAAGACTCATCCTTCGACGTCGGCGCGGACGGAGAAGTAGTGCTCGATCTGAAGGTAACGCAGTCCAACGTTGACGACAAATTCCGTATGCTGGTTCCGGTCTATCTCGAAATGGCGGACGGGAACATGTTTTTCCTGGGACGGGCCAGGATTGCGGGAAATAATTCTCTGGAGCAGAAGATTCCGCTGAAAGGCTTGAAAACGAAGCCGCGCCGGGTTGTTCTCAGCTACTACGACGACGTGCTGGCGTCGCCTAGCTAAGGAGATCCGTCATAAAGACAAAAGGGAGCACGCGGGCGTGCTCCCTATTTTTGCTGTTTGCTGAGTTATTTGCTTGATCCGGTCTGCATGCCGTCGTTTGATAGTCCGAGTTCCAGTGCGTACTTCTTGCCTTCGAAGCGGACGCCAGATAGCGTGGTGGTTCCATTGTCGCCCTTGGATACGACGGCCGCATCGTTGGCTGATGGGGAATTCAGATCGACCCGCCGAGCCGCGACTTTGGCCACTAGTTTCTTGCCTTGCATGATGCTGACTTCCACGTTGTCGGTGCCGGTCCACTCGAGTTTGTATTCGCCGGGTTTGAGAGTGGCGCCGCTGACATTGACAGGATCGTAGATTTGCAATTTGCCCTTTTCGGCTGCGAAAGCGCTCGAGGCGAGCATGAGAGCCAACCCCAATACCAGACTCTTTGAAACGGTCGCGAACTTCATGTCTGCTCCTTTTTCTTTCCCGAAAGTACGTCGGGAAGCGGTTGGGGCGGCCCGGCTCGCGACCTGCGCGAAAAAACTTCTTGTGTTTCCCCGCGAATCGCCTAAAATGCACCCGCTGGGGTTAAGCACACGGGCCCTGAAGCCTGTGCTGCTGTGATGGGGGTTTTCTCATCTGGGCCGCCAAACCGAGTGTGAGAGAATCCCCAGAACCCCGCTTAGATTTCGTTAGTAAGTTGAACCAGTTTCACTCCTCGTGGTCTTCCATCATTCGTTCCAGTTCACGGTTCTGCTTCACCGCTCTGCTTGAATAGGTACGCGCGGTGCGACGGCGAAGTTCCCTAATTCTTTCTGTCGCTGTCACGCTTCTTTTGACGCAATCTAGCACTCTCCGTTAGCAGAAAGTTGAGCTGGATTCGTTTTCCGGTGCAGGAACAATGGTCGAGTGTTTTGTATCGAGCGCGACTCAAGATAATCGATTCCGTCGCTCATTGTGCATTAGAAAGCGATGATGATAGGGATGTAATTCCTATGCGGTGAAATGCGGTCCGCCATGCAGTGCAGCGTCGGGGGAAGAACACTTGTGATTTGTGGTCGAGGGATTTTAGCAGTCTTCAACGAGAACGCGCCTTAGAGCCCTTAACCGCCGAGGACGCAGAGAAAAGCCGCGGAGGTCGCGAAGCAAATCGCAACACCGCGGCTATTGGCAACAATCGTTTTCTGTTAGTCGGCGTCGCCGTGCTGGCGCTCGACCGACCAGATGCTGGCTTGATCTTTCTCGAACGGGTAGACGTGCACCATCCAGTTGAAGATCACGGGGTGAAACGTTCCGCCGGCGGCGTCGCAGGCCTCCTGCGTGGTGATCGATCCGCGCAGTCCGAACTGCGGATGAGGATTCAACAACTCTTTTCGCTGACCCTGCGGAGGCGCGCAGAAATTCACGTGTTCATGCCACTGCGCCACACTAAGCGGAATGCGGTCGTCGAGTTGATCTTCGGTTAAGCGCTTGGGAGCCGTGTACATCACACCGATCAGCTTGTAATCGTCACCGTGCTTCTCATACAGCAGTGAGGTGGGATGCTCCGGGTTGAAGCGGAATCTCGCCTCCATGGCGTAGCTGTAGTTGGTGAAGTGGTACATCTTCTGCTGAATTTCAGGATGGAAAATCTCGAAGCCATCGGCCAGAGCAGTGTGATAGTCGGTGTATTTGTCCGATGCCTTGCGCGCCCCTTCGACCACTTGCTGCGCCCGTGCGGCGTCGCCTGATTTGGGCTGGCGTAAGGCGGTCATCTTCATGTGCGGGCCCATATCCATGTGACCCTCCATGGAGTGCATCACGTGAGCGCTGGCATCGCTGTCAGCGTCTTTGTCCGAGTCTTTGTCTTTTCCCATATCCATGCCAGGCATGCCTTTCATGTTCGACATGTCGTGATCGGGCATGTTCATGCCGGGCATGCTGGATGAACTGGGCTGGGTGGTGGGCTGGGCCGGTTGCGCTTGTCCCCAGGCTACGCTCGACAATGCGCCGGGCAAGACACACGTCAGAAAGAAGGCGGTTGCGAGAATTGTGATTCGGTTACGCATGGCTTTGTTCTCCCTACTTGGTTGCTGATATTAACCCTGTCGCAGGAAAGTTGTTTCGGCAAGGGGCCGGAGGTTACTTAGGGTTACAGAGGTAACGGGGACTTGGACCTTAGACCTCAGACCTTGAGCGTCCGCAGGTTCGCGGCTGACACGGCGGCAAGAATTCTGATACACCTGAACGCTTGACCCTGGAAACGATCATCTTTCTTTTTTTCGCGGGAGCTCTGGGCGGGGCGCTGAATTCCGTCGCCGGCGGCGGAAGTTTTATCGCCTTTCCCGCGCTGCTGTTTACGGGAGTGCCACCCATTCCCGCGAACGCAACGAATACGATTGCGCTGTGGACGGCCGCTGCGGCCAGCGGAGGCGCGTATCGCAGGCAGCTGGACGTTCCGCGGCGCGTGATGATTCCGCTACTAGCGGCCAGTCTGGTGGGTGGGTTGGCGGGCGCGCTTCTGCTGTTGAGGACCCCGGCGCAGACCTTTCTGCGGGTGCTTCCATGGCTGACACTGGGCGCGACTCTGCTGTTCGCCTTCGGCAAAAAACTGACGGGCGGGCGCAAGTCCGTTCTGGAGCATGAAGCCACTGGCAGGGCCCTGGCGGTCGCAACCTTTTTTCAACTGGGCGTAGCCGTCTACGGAGGCTACTTCGGCGGAGGCATGGGCATTGTGATGCTAGCCATGCTGGCCGCGCTGGGCATGACCAACATCCACGCCATGAACGCGCTGAAAAGCGTGATGGGCTTTGTGATCAACGGAATTGCGGTCGTGACCTTTGCTGTAATGCGCGCAATCTACTGGAAGCCCGGAATCGTAATGATCGTAGGCGGAGTCGCCGGCGGATACCTGGGAGCGCACTACGCGCAGAAAGTGCCGCAAGCATGGATCAGAATTTTTGTGGTGCTGGTGGGCGCAGGGATGACCGTGTATTTCTTCTGGAAAGCGTATTGAAAAAAATCTGCCACGGACTGGCGCGGATCACGGATCCAAGATTTTGGAGAAGTGCATCCAGAGCCTCAAAAATTCGATCCGTCGAAATCCGTGAAGGGTCCGTGGCCAACGCTCTTACGACAGCGGCGCTGAGACGTGTTCGTGGACGATAAGCCACTTGCCGTCTTCGTTGGACCAGATTACGGTCCAGCGGAACGTGCCCATTTCTACCTTTCCTCCCGTGGTAGTCATCTCTTCTTTGATGGTGGCCGTCCCCCATACCAGGTCGCCGTGGGGATGCAGATCGAGATCGTCGTTCACGGTAAACTTCGCGCTCTTGTAGCCGGCGACCACTGCCTTGACGCCTTTTTCATACTCGTCCCAACTGCCATACTTCAGCGGTGCGATGTCAAAGTAGGTGTGCGGACCAGATGCGTAGAACTTAGCTACATTGGCAGGGTCGAGGGTAGACCAGCCGTCCCATAGTTTCTGCATGAGAGCTTTGTCGGGAGCGGGGCCGGCTGGGGATTTCTTCGCGGTTGGGTTTTTTGTTTGCGCGACAGTGGAGAGCGACAAGGCGAGCAGGCATAAGAAAACGGTGAAAAGGCGCTTCATGCTTTGGTTCCTCCGAGGATTCGGCGAAATTCTCGCACAACCGAAAGAGAAGGGCAAAAACTAGAAGCTTCGCCGTACCATTGCATAGGCGTCCATGAAAAGATGCGCCAACACCACGGGAGCAATCCGACGAGTCCTCCAGAAGTAAATGGAGAATACGGCAAAGCCGGCCGTGAGCATGATCCCGTTGGCAAATCCCTGGTACAAGTGATAGCTCATCTGAACGGCAATGCTGATCAGGATCGCCCAAACACCTTTACCGCCCAGATCAAGGATCTCCGACATTAGGTAACCGCGGACAATCAGCTCTTCAAAGAAGGGATTCAGACACACGAAGGCAACAGAGAGCCCGGAGATGTCGAACCACAGCAGGCCACCCGTGGAGTTCGGCGTTAGGTAGTGCCCGAAATACGAATAGTAGGCGACCTGAACCAGATACCACATCACGTAGCCGCCAACGACAGAGCCGAGAACCAGGCCCCCAGCCCGCAGAAGGTCCATCCATTCTAAGTTCCAGCCGATGTTTTTCCATGTTCTCCCCTGTCCCGAGAGAACATACCAGAGGAGAGCCAGGGAGCCGGCCTCAGCGATCAAAGCTGCCAGAAGTCGCGCTGCCTGTTGTCGCGGGTTTGTTGGCACCGTCCCACCCATCGAGTAATAAACTGAAGAAGCGATGAAGTGTCCGAAGCTCACAAACAACACAAGGCCCAGTGCGAGCAAACGCCGACGGGGGCCCTCGAAGGTTTCGACGGGCACCGCCGACGACGTCTTGGCGGACGCCCTAGATCGGTCTCGGGGAGTGGGCGGAGTCGCGGCCATGTTCAGCAGATGCTACAACACGCGAGTCCTCTTGGAACGATGGTTTGACCGATTTCCACAGCGCACGGTAAAATAGATGAGTTTGCCTGTACTCGCGGACCCGTTCTGGAGACGCCTGCCTTGGCTCAAGCGCCGGGGCGGAAAACACAGCAAGCACAGGAAAGTCAGCAGGCCCTGGGATTGCGCCCGTGTGCGCTTCGGGGGTTGAACATGGTTCCGTGACGGTGATTCTGACGACTTTTGACGGAGGCAACGTATGTACGCGGTGATCCGCGCTGGTGGAAAGCAGTACCGGGTGGCGCCCGGGGATGTGATTCGAGTGGAGAGTCTGGGCACTGGCACCGATGGCCAGGTGGAATTTCCCGAGGTGCTGGCGGTTTCCGCGACGGCAGGCCAGGTCGGCAAACCCCAGGGAGAAGCCCGGGTGGTCGGCAGCGTCGTGGAAGAAGGACGCGGCGCCAAGATTCTCGTGTTTCATTACAAGCGCAAGAAACAGTACAAGAAACTGCGCGGACACCGGCAGAACTACACCGCTGTGCGCATCACCGAGATTGCGTTCGACGGGCAGAGCTTTAAGGCTCCCGAGCTGCCAAAGAAAGAACCAAAGCCGGCAAAGGTGAAGGCGGCCGAAATAGAAGCGCCGGAAGCAGAAGCAAAGCCGAAGCCGGCGAAAGCTTCGGCGAAGAAGAAAGCGGCGCCGAAAGCGGCGAAGAAGTCGGCTGGAAAAAAGAAGTAGCAGTTTAGTTTGAGATTCTTACTGGCAACTAGCCACTAACGACTGGATTTCTATGGCACATAAAAAGGGACAAGGCACTTCACGAAACGGGCGCGATTCGAACGCGCAGCGGCTTGGGTTTAAGGCGTTCGGCGGACAGGTGGTGCCGGGCGGGACCATCATCGTGCGGCAGCGCGGCACACCGGTAAAGCCGGGGCTGAACGTGGGCCGCGGCAAAGACGACACCCTTTTCGCCAAGGTCACGGGCCGCATCAAGTTCCTGAACAAGGGACAAATGGGCAAGTTCGTGATGGTGGAGCCGGTGGAAGCGAAGTAGTTCGTGGCGGTTTTGGGTTGCAAAGGTTTAGCGGCCGCGGCGAGCTGTCGAGCGCGGCTTCAGCCTCGCCTTCGGGACGAGGCTTTTTGTTTTGGAGACTGCTTTATTCCTTGGTCGTAATTCCTTCGAAAGGCGATAACCGCTAAGGACCCAAGGAATATGAAGGTTTTGCTAACCGCCAACGGCTAACTGCCAGCGACTGAATTCATGTTCATCGATGAGGCAAAAATTCGGGTGAAAGCCGGCGACGGCGGGAACGGCTGTATGGCCTTTCGGCGGGAGAAGTTCGTCCCGCGGGGCGGGCCGTCGGGCGGCGACGGTGGCAAGGGCGGCGACGTGATCATGGAGTCCAGCGAGCGGCATAACACGCTGGTCCATTTTCGTTTCAATCCCGAATACAACGCGCAGCGCGGACGTCACGGCGAAGGCTCGAACAAAACCGGGCGCGACGGCGGCGACGTGCTGTTGAAGGTTCCGGTCGGGACGATCGTGTACGACGACGATACGGGCGAGAAGGTGTACGACTTCTCCGCGCCCGACCAGCGCATCGTGATCGCCCGCGGCGGCCGCGGCGGGCGGGGCAACGCGCGGTTTGCCACCTCGGTGCATCAGGCTCCGCGCGAACACGAGGCGGGACGGCCTGGAGAAGAACATACCTACCGGCTCGAACTCAAGCTGCTGGCCGACGTTGGGCTGGTGGGCTATCCGAACGTGGGTAAGTCCACTCTGATCTCACGTATCTCGGCGGCGCGTCCGAAGATTGCGGATTACCCCTTTACTACGCTGCAGCCGAACCTCGGAGTTGTCGCTGTCGGCGATGCCAAGAATGAAGTCAGCTTTGTAGTCGCTGACATTCCTGGGCTGATCGAGGGCGCTCACACCGGCGCTGGATTGGGCACTCAGTTCTTGCGGCATATTGAGCGTACGCGGCTCCTTGTGCATTTGGTGGATGTGTCCGACTCCAGCGGGCGGCTTGACGTGGTGAAAGATGTGGAAGTGATTCTCGGCGAGTTGGGCAGCTTTGGAGCGCATCTGGAAGAGAAGCCGATGATCATGGTGGCGTCGAAAATCGACGTGGCCAACAAAGACAGGGTCGCAGTACTGAGGCGCTACTGCAAGAAACACAAACTGAAGCTGTATGAGATTTCCGCCGTCACCGGCAAAGGGATTGAGGAGTTGAAGTACGCGATGGCCCAGGCGGTGCAGGAGTTGCGAGAGAAGGAAATGCAGCGTGCTGCGGCTAATAGTTCGACCTAGTTGAAGGCGGCCAGCGGTAACGGTAAAGAAATGGAAAGGCGGCCCGAAGGCCGCCTTTTACTACGTCATCCGCCACAAACATCCGTGCTGGGCTTAAACTCAGGCTGCGTTTGCCGTGTAAGCGAAGCTTACGCCTGAGGAAGATGCGCGCCGTGCTGGAAGTGGTACTG